>Ga0302326_10001580_pt1 | contig 57490 bp, 50 predicted proteins | sample Palsa_T0_3_FD_202264 | JGI IMG/M metagenome (GOLD analysis project Ga0302326, IMG submission 202264) | Peat permafrost microbial communities from Stordalen Mire near Abisko, Sweden - Palsa_T0_3 | ecosystem: Environmental > Terrestrial > Soil > Palsa > Peat permafrost | place: Sweden: Abisko...
TACTATTATGTGCCCGGCCAGAAGGAAACCCTGAGCGCGACCTGGTTCGAAAACAGCTATTCCGACCTGATCGAGGACAATTTCAACGTGTCGCCGGCGACCGCCTTCAACGTCAATCGCGCCCGGACGCGGGGCCTGGAACTCGCGCTCTCCTGCCTCTTCTTTCAGACGGCGAAGGCAAAAATCGCCTATACGTACCTCGAGGCGCAGGATCTCACTGATGACACGCCGCTGCTCCGCCGGCCGCGCCACAGCCTCAGCGGGGACGTGCACGCCGAGCTGGCCCCGGGCCTGATCGTCGGAGTCGGCGGGGCCTACGTCGGCCGCCGGCCCGACGTCGACGCCCTGACCTTTGCCACGGTCGACGATCCCGGCTATACGGTGGTGCGCGCGTACGCCTCCTGGCAAGTCACCCCGCAGTTCGCGCTGAAGGTGCGCGTCGAAAACGCGCTGGATCGGCTCTACGAGCCGGTCAACGGCTATCCCCAGCCGGGCCGGGGCATCTACGGCAGCGCGGAGCTGAAATTCTGACCCGGCCGGCGCTCAGACCGCCTTCCAGGCCAGGACGAGCGCGCCGGCGACGATGAGCGCGCCCCCGGCCGCGTGCTGCCACGTGAGGCGCTCCCGCAGCACCAGCGCGGCGAGCAGGATGGCGAAGACGACGCTGAGCTTGTCGATGGGCGCGACCCGCGAGACCGGGCCGAGCTGGATCGCGCGAAAATAGCAGAGCCAGGATAGCCCCGTGGCGATGCCTGAGAGGGCGAGGAAGAGCCAGGTGTGGCGGGAGAGGGTGGCGAGCACGCCGCGGGGCACGACGCTCAGTGCGATCGCCCAGGTGAAGACGAGCACCACGGTGGTGCGGATGGCGGTCGCCAGGTTGGAATCGACACCTTCGACGCCGATCTTGGCCAGGACGGCCGTGATGCCGGCGAAAAAGGCCGAGAGGAGAGCCCAGGCGATCCAGGTCATGGGGACGGCAGGGGCGGTCCTCTAATCCCGGACGGAAGGCGATCTCCTAGGCCGAGGGCTGGCCATGCTGGTAGTGGATCACGCGGACCTTTTCCAGGGTCACGAGCCCGCCGCCCATGATTTCCCGCAGCTGGGGCAGGAAGGCATTGATCTTATCCTCGGCGTCGACGATCTCGATGAGCACCGGCAGGTCGTCGGAGAGACGCAGGATTTTCGCCGTATGCAGGTGACTGCTGGCACCGAAGCCGAGGGAGCCGCGGATCACGGTGGCGCCCGCCAGTCCGGCCGCCCGGGCTTTCAGGACGATCGCCTCATAGAGCGGCTTCTGGTCGTCGCGGTCGGACTCGCCGAGGAGGATGCGCAGGAGGAGGGATTCTTCGGGAAGTGGCATGGGCGTCAGCGGGGTTGGTTGAGGGCGGCGGCGAGCAAATGCCCGAGCCAGACGGCGACGAGGCAGCATAAGACCGAACCGACGACATTGCCGCCGGCCGGCAGCCATTCGCCCTCGCGCGCGAGATTGAGCGTATTGAGGCTGAACGAGGAAAAAGTGGTGTAGCCGCCGCAGATGCCGACCATCAGAAAATCCCGGGTGGCGGGGCTGGCGAACCACCGCCCGTCGGGCGCCGTGAGGGTGAAGATAAAGCCGATGACGAACGAGCCGGTCACGTTGACGATCATTATCCCCCAGGGGAATATCCCCCCGGTCTGCACGTTGCAGAAGTTGGAGAGGAAGAAGCGCAGCACGCTGCCGAGCGCGCCGCCCAGGGCGACCAGGATATACCGCGTAAGCATGATGATATCGGAAATTCGATAGGAGTCATCAGCGCCCAAAACGGGGGCGGTTTACGCGCGAGCGAAGGCAGAATCCATTGCCTGTCCCCAATCAAGGGGCCGCGAAGATTTTGGCAAGCCCCTTTGCCCGGACCGGGCGGCCGGTCAAAGCTTCTCGACGATCCGGTCCGCCAGCCCGTAGGCGATGGCCTCCTTGGCGTTGAGGTAGAAATCGCGGTCGCTGTCGCTCGCGATCTTCTCGATCGGCTGGCCCGAGGCGGTGGCGAGGATCTGGTTCAGCTCGCCGCGGATCTTCTCCATCTCCTGGGCCTGGATGTTGATGTCGGTCGCCGGTCCGATGAAGCGGCCGGAGATCAGCGGCTGGTGGATGAGCACCCGCGCGTGCGGGTAGAGGAGTCGGCGCCCCTTGGGCACGCCGCACAGCAGGATCGAGCCCATCGACGCGGCCATGCCGGTCACGACGACCGTGATGGGCGAGGAGATCAGCCGCATGGTGTCGAAGACCGCCATTCCAGCCGTGATGGAGCCGCCCGGAGTGTTGAGATAGAAGGTGATCTCCTTCCCGGGCCCGATGGCCTCGAGATAGAGCATGCGCTCGCACAGGTCCTTGGCCGACTCGTCGGTGACCGCTCCCCAGAGAAAGAGCTTCCGCTGCTCCAGGAATTTGCGCTGGACGATCAGCGCGACCGAGGAGGACCGCTGCTTGACGAGGTTTTCTTCCAGCTCCTCATCGTCCTCGTCGTCATCGAAGTGGGGCAGGGGAGCAGAAAGGTTCGGCTGCAGGTTGTCGAAGTGCATGTTGGGATTGGGAACTATGAGGGCCGCCGGCGGTTTGGCAAGGGCCGGCGACGTGCGGCATTGCCACCGGCCGGGGCTCCGCCCAAAATGGCCCCGCGTGAAGAGCCTCTCCGGCAATATCGTCGATGTGACCGGCCGGAGGGTCTTCCCCGGCCGGGTGGAGTGGTCGGGCGGTGTGATCCGGCGCATCGTGCCGGAGCCGGGAAAACGCTATGCGCGCACCATCGCCCCCGGGTTTGTCGACGCCCACGTGCACATCGAGAGCTCGATGCTGCCGCCGGCGGAATTCGCGCGCCTGGCCGTGGTGCATGGCACGGTCGCGACCGTTTCCGACCCGCATGAGATCGCCAACGTGCTCGGCCCGGCCGGCGTGCGCTACATGCTGGCCGAGGCGCGGCGCACGCCCCTCAAGATTTGTTTCGGTGCGCCCCCCTGCGTGCCCGCCACGCCCTTCGAGACGGCGGGGGCCGTCCTGGGACCGCGGGCGGTGGCCGGCCTGCTGGCGGAGCCCCAGGTGGGGTACCTCAGCGAAGTGATGAATTTCCCCGGCGTCCTGCGCCGCGAACCGGACCTCATGGCGAAGATCGCCGCGGCCCGCCGCCGCGGCAAGCCGGTCGATGGGCATGCGCCCGGCCTCCGCGGCGCCTCGGCCGCGGCCTACGCCGCCGCCGGCATCTCCACCGATCACGAATGTTTCACCCTGGCCGAGGCCCGGGACAAGATAGCCGCGGGAATGAAGATCCTGATCCGCGAGGGCTCGGCCGCGAAGAATTTCAGCGCCCTCGCCCCGCTGCTCCGGTCCGTGCCCGGGCGCTGCATGTTCTGCTGCGACGACCTGCATCCCGACGAACTCGTCCGGCATCATCTCGACCATCACGTCCGGCTTGCTTTGGCCGCGGGCGCGGACCGCTTTGACGCCCTGGCCTGCGCCAGCGTGAATCCCGTGCGGCATTACGGCCTGGATGTCGGGCTGCTCCGGCCCGGCGATCCCGCCGATTTCATCGTTTTCACCGGCTGGAAAAACCTGCGCGTGCGCCGCACCTATCTGCGCGGCGCGCTGGTGGCGAAAAACGGACGCAGCCTACTGCCGCGCCGCCGGGCCGCGATCATCAACGCCTTCCGCGCCCTGCCGCGCCGGGCCGCGGAGTTTCGCGTGCCGGAGCAGCCCGGCCGGCTCAACGTCATCACGGCGGCGCCGGGCCAGCTCGTCACCGGATGGAAGCGCTTGGCGCCTCGGATCGTCGCCGGCGCGGCGGTCGCCGATCCCACACGAGACATCCTGAAAATTGCCGTCATCAACCGCTACGCGGCCCGCGCGCCGATCGCCCTCGGTTTCATCCGCGGATTCGGCCTGAAGGCCGGCGCGCTGGCCTCCTCGGTCGCGCACGACTCACACAACATAGTCGCGGTGGGCGCCGACGACGCTGCGCTCGCCGCCGCCGTGAATCTGGTGATCGCGCACCGCGGCGGCGTCGCCGCCGTGGGTCGCGGGGAGGAGCGCATCCTGCCGCTGCCGATCGCCGGCCTGATGTCCAACAAGGACGGTTATGCCGTCGCCGCCGACTACGCGCGCGTCGATGCCCTGGCCAAGAAGCTCGGCAGCCGCCTCCCGGCTCCGTTCATGACGCTATCCTTCATGGCACTCCTTGTTATCCCCGACTTGAAGCTGGGCGACCGCGGACTGTTTTCCGGCAAGCGCTGGGCCGTTCAGCCCATCTTCCAAGCGTAGGCCCTTGTGATCTGGCCGGGCCGCCGGGTGCGGATCGTCATTGATTCACGGAGGCGCCCCTACCAGGAGAATTTCAGCAGGTTGATTCCTCCGACGGTGCCCCACGTCCCCACTTCAATTCGCAACCGGCCGAGATCCAGGCGATAAATCGAGCCGCCCTTGAAAAGGGTGAAGTGGTCGTCGACGGCTTCCTGCCGCGCGATCGCGGCATCCAATCCCTCGCTCTCCCAGCGAGATAGGACCACGATTCTTCGCATCACGATCATATCGGGCGCGACCTTCGGCGGAGCGGCGTCCGCGGACTCGGGCTTGTACGCGAAGGTTTGCTGCAGGGACGCTTTCATTTCCTGATCGATGTCGGGCTTGGCTTCCTGGGCCCGGCCGGCGACAGCGAGGCAGCAGACGGCGGTGGCAACAACGCCGGGGCGGCACCAGCGTATCAGAGATACGGCGCGCATGGCGGACCTATCGGTATCCGACAGGGGTCCCCAATTCCAGCTTTTTCACGCCCAGGTGATTCCCCCTAGCCCACGTAGCCGCTTCGCGCTAAGAAATCATTTTGTCCCCGCGCCTTGCTGGCTGAAAAATCTACTTTCTAAAGTCCACAACGCCTGCTGTTGAGATTTGGCATTCAGTGTGCCGATCTGCGCCGGCGATAAGAAGCCTTGGGCTCGGGCAAGGACTGTATCCCAATCAACCGCAGCTAAGGCGATTGGTTTGTTGGGGTTCAGTTGAAAGGCGTTGCTTGATTGCGCGAGAAGTTGCGTCAGCTGTTCTTCCTGATCTCCGGTAAAGGGAGTACCGGAAAAGAGGACCATACTGGCGGCTTGACTGACTGCGGTGCGGACCGGCTCCTCATTGTCGAATTGCTGGAGTATGGCATAAGATTGCCGGCCCAGAAGAGCCTCTTCTTGCTGATGGAATTCCTTGGTCAGGCTCTTCCGCTGCTGCGCAATAGCCGAATCGTTGGCGTCCAAATTCTGTTCTTGGGCTGCCGCAGCCAAATCGGCGCTGCTCTCCTCATACTTTGCCGCTAAGTTGTCCAATTGATCGATCTGCGTTTGCGAGAGATGAAGCTGCAGGTAAAGCTTTCCATAAAGGTGTTCTCGCTTGGCTCGATATGCCTTTTCAAATTCAAGCTGAAGTTCCGGTTGGCCCGCTAATATTGTCATCCAAGATGGCGGTGGCTTATTGCGCGACGTCGCAGCTGGAGCGGGCCGGGTGTTAGCCGCTTCCAGATCAGAGGCTGTTTTGACGGATGCAGAGGCAGCCGTCTGGACGCGCTTCAACAAGGAGCGCATCTCGTTATCCTTTTGCGCCCATTCTGATCGCTCCTTTGAGGCCTGGGTCCGTTCGTTGATCGCCCAAAAGATGACTCCGAGGCTAAGCAGAAAGATGAATCCGCTGGCAGCGATGATAGTACGACATGTACTCATGGAGTCTTACCGCTATTTTTCTGGATAGCCATGGAGCGAAACATGACTTGGCTCAAAAGAACCGCAGACTGGGCTTGCTCCCACTGCGTTTCGTTTAGGAGCTGCTTCGCTTGAGGCAGCGCACTCGCCCAATCCACATTTACCGGGTCGATCGAATTGCCCGAAGCATAGTCTGGACTGTTGTTGATCACGGCCTGCGCCAAGCCTGAGATTTGGTCCGAAGAGAGCGGAGTTCCACCTTCCGCTGCCGCTTGTGCAAGCGACGAGGCCCATCCATAGGCGTTCTGAGCTCGGTCGAAATCCTTGTAGGCCTGCAGTCCACTGTCTCCGAAGATTGACCGAAGTTGATCGTCCGGCAGTTCAGCTTCTCCGGGATGCATTCCGCCTGGAAAGACCTCTAGTGTGTCTAGCCAATGCTGCACGGTCTGCGATTCGAATTCATCTATCTGTCCCGGGGTCAGCCCAATCTGCTTGTAAAAGCCTGCATAGGCCCGTTCCAGCTGATATTTACTAATTACTCGAAGCAGGGACTTTGCTTGACCAAAGGCCGCGAGGAATGCCTGGCCATCGGCCCGCTCGTCGCGGGGCAGACTAGAATTGCTCGATCTGGAACCATTTCCAATGGCGTTCACTTTTGCGTTTCGCGCGGCAACCTTGTTGGCGGCTGTGGTCGCATTCTGTTCCGCTGCATGGAGATGTAATTGATCTGACTGAAACTGCTTTGTCGCCTCAAACAGTGCCGACTTTTCTAGGTTAGCTCTGCCAACCTCATAAAATGCTATAATCGCAGCAGCTAGCGCAATTGCGATAGCGGCGATCGTGGTTTTGGTGATGCTCATGAATCCAATTAGGCCGAGGGTAGTTGTGGACCCGGCGATTCCACCTCCGGCCAAAGCCGCGCCGGCGACGGTGGAAGCCAACCCCGCCGGTGCCGCCAAATCCGCTTGACTCGATAGCATGACTGCAAGCGCAGCGGAGGTTGATGTGATTCCTCGGCGTGCAAGCAAAGAGCGGAGCTTTTCTACACCGCGAACCACGCGTTTGCGGGCGGCTTCCTCGGTAAGCCGGAGCGCGGCTCCCACCTCGGCAAAGGACCGTCCCTCGAAATGCCGCAGCAAAACCGCCGACCGCTCGCGGCTGGAAAGGCGTTCCAAGACTTCATCCAGCACCGGTCGGATCTGGTTCCAATCGGCGACCGGTGGGTAGAATGTGTTTTGCATGACATAGGCCTCATGTTCGCGACGCTGGCGGCGCTGCTCCGCGACCGTGATCCGGTTGGCCGCAAACCGGGTGGTGGTGTAGAGCCAGCCGACGAGCGCGGTATGGCGCGAAAGGGCCGCGGCATTGCGCGCGAGCGCCACAAAGACCTGCTGCGATGCCTCCTCCGCCAACTGCGCCTGCGCCGTTCGCCGGAACGCGGCGTGATAGACCAGGCTGAGATGGCGCCCCACCAGCTCGGTGAAAGCTTCCTCAGAACGATCATCGGCGTACCGCCGGAGCAATTCGGCATCATCTGTCATTGTCCTCGGGAGGATAATGCGCGCCGGCTGAAAATCCGGACAAAAATCCAACCGCTCAGGGCGGTGCTCTCGATTAGCGGTTGCCCGGTCCCCCGTCGTCAATCCAGTGAAAGCCACGGCTAAGCAGCAGGAGATCAGAGCGATGCAGCCGCAGCGTCAGGTGGGCGCCGTCGACGATCCCATCGAGGGTCAGTTCATCCGGGGAGGAACGAATATATTTCAACACGATGGGGACATTCATCGCGACAGTGGCGCTTTTGAAGGTGGGCCCGGATTGGGCGAGTGTAAGCGTGCCCTCCGCCGCATCGATTACCCCATGGAAAAAGAATTTGTCGCCGTTCGTCAGATGGACGCCGATTGTCTGGAAGAGCGGCGTGAACGTCACCACCTGCCAGCGTTTGGGGTCCGCCCAGGCGGGAATTGGAACCTCGTTGCGGACGAAGGCCTGCACGTCAAATACACCCTCCACCGCGGCGGCAGTTGGGGCCTTAGCCGGTCGGAAAAGTGCCATGACCGGTTGGTCCCACGCGACGGCCTGATAGATGAAGCCGCCGATCACTGCAGCTTTGAGTGCGAACCTCGCAATCCTCACCCACCGGGCCGACGGAACGGGCGTCACGGCGGCCGGTTCCGTCGCCCGATTGAGGACGAGCAGGCTGAAGAGGCGGCCCCGATCCGGCCAGGCCAGTACCACCATGAAGATCAGCAGGTGGCAGGTAAACAGCTTCAATCCGACATCGTAGCAGATATCGAGCATCGCGACGTTGGCCATCGCCGCCATCCCCACGAGCGCACCGAGGGTAGCGGTCCTGCGAAAGAGCAGCAATGTGCCGCTCAGGATTTCCACGATCCCGGTGAAGGCCTTGTAACCGGGCGAGTAGCCCATGAACGCCCAGAGGAGCCTCATGGGCGAGGAGTCCCCATACCGCTCGACCATATATTCGGGGAGCTGGGCGGAACTGGGAAACTGGCGGTGGCCGAACTTGGCCAGGCCGTAGCCCATCATCATTCCCGCCAGGTAGTAGCGCAGGCCCAGTCGCAGCAGGTCGGCGAGAAAAGGGTCGTGACGGCGCTCCCGGTCGAAATTCGACCAGATCAGGGCCGCCATCGCCGCCAGGCCGAACAGGAACGCAACCCGGAGGTGTCCGAACGACGAATCACCCTCGAAGAAGCTCGCACTCAACCCGGTCGCTGGCCCGAGATGAAAAACGGCGCGGCCGGCCCAAGTGGTGAATTCGGTCCAGACCTGCTTATAGTGTTCCTCGAGCCGCGAAACGCCGGGCAGGCTGTCGGGGAACGGCGACAGGGTCAGCGGAAAAGGCAGCACGTAGAGCAGGGCATATGTGAAGCCGAAGCGAAAACCGAACCGTCGGAGTGCGTTTAATTTCGCCATGCCTCTTGTGCGCCGTTCCCCTTGCGATGATCCCTGTTTGGCGCGATCGCAAGATTTGAAGACCGCGCGACCGCAAGGGGTCATGCTGCGTTTAATGCGATTGAGCGGCAGAGCAGGGCGCCTGCCGATCGGTTGCTACAATGGGGCATGCCCCGAAAACTCAGATTGGAATATCCCGGAGCAATCCAGCACGTGATGAATCGTGGCAATTATCGGGCAGATGTTTTCATCGACGAAGGAGCCCGCTGTGCCTTTGAAAACTGCCTCTTCGAGGCATGCGAGAAATCCAGTTGGGTGCTGCATGCTTTCGTGTTGATGCGTAACCATTATCATTTGGCACTCGAGACACCCGAGGGGAACCTGATTAGCGGGATGCAGTGGCTGCAGAGCACCTTTAGCAATAGGTTCAACCGATTCCGAAGTGAGCATGGGCATCTTTTTCAGGGCCGCTATAAATCGATCTTAACGGAGGATGGAAAATCGCTTGGGGAGGTCTGTGACTATATCCATCTCAACCCGGTCAAAGCCGGAATCCTTACGGTAGAGCAGTTGCTGCAATACCGCCATTCGAGCTACTGGTATCTCCATCATCCGCAGAGGCGGCCGAAGTTCTTGCGACCGCAAACGGCGCTAGAATGCGCCGGAGGAATATCCGACAACCACGAGGGCAGACTCTTGTATGCAAACCGGCTCGAACTCGAAGTGGCCACTGCGATTCGATCAGGCGGCTGGCAAAAACGGCAGCGTGCATTGTGCAGGGGCTGGGCGATTGGGGGCGCCGCTTTCAAAGCAGGCTTGATTAAAGAATTCAACCTTACCGGAACAGTGCGTTCATGGGATTCCGTCGGGGTGAGAGAAGTGCGTATATTGCTATGGCAAAATATGTTAGAAGATGGACTGCGAGTCTTGAATCGAAATCCAAATGATGCGGATCGACAGCGAAAATCGGTGCAGTGGAAATTGGCCATCGCCGCATGGATGAAATCAAAAACTCAGGCTAGCAACCGCTGGCTCAGTTCAAAACTCAACATGGGCACTCCGACCGCCATGAGCCATAATCTGACCGATTACCGTCGCTCAGTCCAAGCCACGGATCCGGCTTGGAAGAAACTGATCGCATTAAACGAGGCATGACCCCTTCCGCTCAGCATGGGGGTTCGAGTCCCCTATGGGATCAGTATTTTATCTTGTCCGTCTTGGCCGCCCATTCCTGGAAGGCTTTCTGCGCCTGGTCGCGCAGGAGGGGCTCCATCGCGATGGTGCGTTTTTCCGGGGGGAGGGGTATTTGCTGGTAGATGAAATCGTCGTCGAAGCCGATGGCGGCGGCGTCGCGGCGCGTGTTGGCGTAGAAGATCCGGGGAATGCGGGCCCAGTAGATCGCGGAGAGGCACATCGGGCAGGGCTCGCAGCTGGTGTACAGCTCGCAATCGGCGAGCTGAAAGGTGGCCAGATCGCGGCAGGCCTGGCGAATGGCCACGACTTCGGCGTGGGCGGTGGGATCATTTTGGGAGGTCACGCCGTTCTGGCCCCGGCCCACCACCAGGCCGCGGCGCACGACGACGCAGCCGAAGGGGCCTCCGCGGCCTCCGCGCATCCCCTCCTCGGCCAGCGCGATGGCTTCGCGCATGAACTTCTCCCTTGCGCCGTTCATGCGATCAAGCCCGGTCGACGACCGCCTCGATCAGGCCGTGCGGCTCATCGGTGGGAAGGAAGGAGATGTTGGGATTTTCCAGTCCGAAGGGCTTCAGATTGAGCGGCAGGTAATGCTTGTTGGGCAGGGAGAGGCTGATCCGCGAGATTTGAGGGCTGGCGACAAACGCGGCGCCGGCCATCTCAAAAAGGGTCGTTTGGACGGACGGACTGAAGTTGGCGGCGAAGACGCGCAGCATGGACGCGAGAATGAAGTCATTGGCCGCGTTGCAATCGAAGTCGGCCAAAGGGGGGGTGCTCCAGCGCCAAGAGCCGCGGAGGGCGGTGGCGAGAATCCGATCCTGGGTCTCGGGCAGGGTGGTGTAGGCATCCTTGGGATACCCAACGAAGCCGGAACCCGTCGACTTCATGATCAGGAGGTCGGCGATGCCCGACTCGATTTCGGGCGAGGCGCCGCGCGCCGAGATCACCCGGACGGTCGGCCGGCCTTCCTCGCCGATGAAGGCATGGTTGTGGGGCTGCCCCTCGGGGGTCATCCGCGCCCATCGCCGTTCGCTCGTGTCGACCGTCACGCGCGTGACCTGCGGGTGGCTGTCGAGGAAATGCCGCGCGAGCAGGAGGGCGAAGGACTCGGTCTGCGGTCCAAGGTGACGGTGGGCGAACGCCTGGACGGTGTTCTTCATGGTATCCGTCGCCACGACCTTGCTGTTGTCGCCCGAGGTATAGGAGGATTCAAAGTCGCCCTCGAGGCGGACCCCGACCTCCAGTTCCTTGACCTCGTGCCGTGGCGCCGTCCGCGTCACCTTGAGCACCCGGACACGCTGCTTGCCGTAGTTTTGGGAGACCAATTGCATCGGAAAAGAGCCAAGAAAACCGCATCCCGGAGCCGGTCGCAACCAATATGTAGGTGACAGGCGGCGGCGCGCAGTCAATTTTTGGCCGGATTCCACCGCCAACCCCATGAAATCCACGGTTATTTCCGGACTTGAAATCTGTGCCCCGATCGACGCGTCCGCCGCCGAGATCCTGACGCCCGAGGCCTGCGCCTTTCTCGCCGGGCTGTTCCGGGAGTTCGAGCCGCGACGCCGGGAACTGCTGGCCCGCCGGGCCGCGCGGCAAAAGGAGTATGACGCCGGCGCGCTGCCGGACTTCCTGCCGGAGACCGCCTCCATCCGGGGCGGCGACTGGCAGGTGCCGCCCCCGAAGGCCGACCTCCTCGATCGGCGGACCGAGATCACGGGGCCCGTGGACCGCAAAATGGTAATCAATGCGCTGAACTCCGGCGCAAAGGTTTTTATGGCGGACTTTGAAGATGCCACCGCCCCCACCTGGCAGAACCAGGTCGAGGGGCAGTACAACCTCCGCGACGCGGTCCGCCGGACGATCACCTATGCCGGGCCGACGGGGAAAAGCTACGCCCTCCAGGAGAAGACCGCCACGCTGGTCGTGCGTCCCCGCGGCTGGCACCTCACCGAGAAGCATGTCCTCCTCGACGGCGAGCGGGTCTCGGGGTCGCTCTTCGACTGGGGCCTTTATTTCTTTCACAACGCCCGCGAGCTGCTCGCGCGCGGATCCGGGCCGTATTTTTACCTGCCAAAGATGGAGAGCTACCTGGAGGCGCGCCTGTGGAACGACGTCTTCCTGCACGGGCAGGCGGCGCTGGGACTCCCGCGCGGCACCGTCCGCGCCACCGTCCTGATCGAGACGATCCTCGGGGCCTTCGAGGCCGAGGAGATCCTCTACGAGCTGCGCGAGCATTCGAGCGGGCTCAACTGCGGCCGCTGGGACTACATCTTCAATTGCATCAAGCGGCTGCATGCCCGGCCGGGGGTCGTCTTTCCCGATCGGTCGCAGGTCACGATGACGGCGCCTTTCATGCGCGCGTACAGCCTCAATGTCATCCGCATCTGCCACAGCCACGGCGCGCACGCCATGGGCGGCATGGCCGCGCAGATCCCGATCAAGAGCGATCCGGCGGCCAACGCGCAGGCGATGGCGAAGGTCCTGGCCGACAAGGAGCGCGAGGCGACCGACGGTCACGATGGCACATGGGTCGCCCATCCGGCCCTGGTTCCCATCGCGCTGCAGGCCTTCGACCGCCTCATGCCGGGCCCCAACCAGATCGCGCGCCGCCGCGACGATGTGAAGGTGACGGCGGCGGACCTGCTGGCTCCGCCCGCCGGGACCATCACCGAGGCCGGCGTGCGCGCCAATCTCAGCGTCGGCGTGCAGTACCTCGAGGCCTGGCTCGGGGGCCTGGGCTGCGTGCCGCTCTACAACCTGATGGAGGACGCGGCCACCGCCGAAATCTCCCGGGCGCAGCTCTGGCAGTGGCTGCGCTACGGCGCGGCGCTGGCGGACGGCCGCAAGGTCACGCCCGAGCTTTACGAGCGGCTCCTCGGGGAGGAACTCGAAAAGATCACGGGGGAGGTCGGCGCCGACCGCTATGCGCGCGGACATTTTCCCCAGGCGGTCGAGCTCTTCATGGACATGGTCCAGGCCCCGCAGATCGAGGAATTTCTCACCCTGCCGGCCTATGAGGCGCTGCCGTAAATGGCGTCATCCGGGCACTCCCTGGCCGAATTAAACAGCTGCGACCAGGCGGCCTTCGTGGCCGCGCTCGGGGGGCTCTTCGAGCACTCTCCCTGGGTTGCGGAAGAAACCGCCGGCCGGCGACCGTTTCGCGACGGCATCCAGCTGCATGCGGAATTGTGCGCCGCCATGCGGCGCGCGCCGCGGGAGCGCCAGCTCGCGCTCATCCGCGCCCATCCCGATCTGGCGGAGCGGCTGGAAGGGCTGACGGCGGCGTCGCGCCGCGAACAGAGCGGGGCCGGCCTCGACCTCCTGGGGGCGGTCGAGCTGGAGGAGTTCAGAAGCCTGAACACCGCCTACCGGGAGCGCTTCGGCTTCCCGTTCGTCATCTGCGCCCGGCTCCACGCCAAGGAAGCCATCCTCGCGGCCATGCGCGCGCGCCTGCGCCACGCGCCCGAGGAGGAATTCTCCGCCGCGCTGGCCGAGATCGAAAAAATCGCGTGGCTCCGTCTCCAGGATGTGGTTAGGGAGTAGCGCGTCCCGCCATGCCCGCCAAACTCAGCACCCATGTCCTCGACCTGTCCCGGGGCGCGCCCGCCGCCGGGATGCAGATCGAACTCTGGCGCCGCGACGGCGCGCCGCGGCTGCTGAAAACCGTCGCGACCAATGCGGATGGCCGCACGGACGCCCCGCTGCTCGCCGCGGGCGAGATGGCCGCGGGGGCCTACGAGCTGGTGTTCCATGTGCGGGAATATTTCGCGGCGCGCGGCCAGGACAGCCCCTTTCTCGATTGCGTGCCGGTCCGTTTCGCCCTGTCCGACGCCGCGTCCGGTTACCACGTCCCGCTGCTGGTCACGCCCTGGTCCTACAGCACCTATCGCGGGAGCTGACCCGAATGAAAAGCGACGGCATGGCGCAGGCCGCGGCCCGGCTGGCTCGGCGGCTCGATCAATTGGGGCGGGTCAGCGATGAGCCCGGCAGGCTGACGCGGACCTTTCTCTCGCCGGGGATGCGGCGCGCCAACGCGCTGGTGGGCGGATGGATGCGCGAGGCGGGATTGTCCGTCCGCATCGACGCGGTCGGCAATCTCATCGGGCGCCTCGAGGCGGGGCGCCGGGGCGCGAAGACGCTGCTGCTCGGCTCGCATCTGGATACTGTGCGCGACGCCGGCCGCTTCGACGGCGCATTGGGCGTGCTCCTGCCGATCGCGGCGCTCGTCGCCCTGCGCGAACGGGGCGTCGCTTTGCCCTTCGCGGTCGAGATCGTGGGTTTTTCCGAGGAGGAGGGAGTCCGGTTCGCCAGCGCCTATCTCGGCAGCAAGGGGTACATCGGACGCCTGCGGGCCGGCGATCTCGGATTGCGCGATGCGCGCGGCATCTCGGTGCGGCAGGCCCTGGGGGGGGCCGTCCCGGCAGCGCCCGCCCATCGTCCGGGGGAGCTGCTCGGCTATTTCGAGGCCCACATCGAGCAGGGGCCGGTGCTGGAGGCGGGAGGCTGCGCGGTCGGCGCGGTCTCGGCGATCGCGGGCCAGACGCGGAGCAAAATCACCTTTCACGGCCGAGCCGGTCATGCCGGAACCACGCCGATGGCACTGCGCCGCGATGCGTTCGCGGGCGCCGCCGAGTTCGCGCTGGCCGCCGAGGCGCTGGCCCGGGCGCATCCGCCTCTCGTCGCCACGATCGGGACGATCGCGGTCCGGCCGGGAGCGGCGAATGTCATCCCCGCGGAGGCGCTGCTCTCGCTCGATGTCCGCCACCCCCGCGACGCGGGGCGCCGCGCCGCGCTGCGGACTCTGCGCGCGCTGGCCGCTCGCATCGCCCGGAGGCGCGGTCTGCGGCTGGCCTGGCAGACGACACAGGACAATGGCGCGGTCGCCTGCTCTCCTGGGCTGACCGCGCTGCTGGCCCGCAGCGTGCGCGCGCGGCAGGGCCGGTGCCCGGAGCTGGCCAGCGGCGCCGGCCACGATGCCGTGATTCTTTCCGCCCTGGCGCCGATCGCCATGCTCTTCGTCCGCTGCCGGGGCGGGCTGAGCCATCATCCCAATGAGCGGGTGGAGCGGAAGGACCTGGAAATGGCCTTGCGGGTGACCGTGGATTTCCTCGAACGTCTGGTCCCTTTTGCATGAGCGCCGCCCTTGACCTCTTGATCCGCCACGGCGAAGTCGTAACGCCGGAAGGAGTGCTCCGGGCCGACGTCGGCATCGCCGAGGGACGCATCGCCCTGATCGCGCCGGCGATCGTGGAGGGGGCCGCCGAGGTGGTCGATGCCAACGGGCTGCACGTCTTCCCCGGAATTCTCGATGCGCACGTCCATTTCAACGAGCCCGGGCGCACCGACTGGGAGGGGCTGGCGAGCGGATCGGCGGCGCTCGCGGCCGGCGGAGGGATCGCCTTCTTCGACATGCCGCTAAATTCGCTGCCGCCCGTGCTCGACGCGGCCAGCTTTGCGGCGAAGCGCGCGCTGGCCGAGCGGAAATCCGTCACGGACTTCGCGATCTGGGGCGGACTCGTGCCCGGCAACCTCGACCGGCTCGGCGAGCTCCGCGACGCCGGGGCGATCGGCCTGAAGGCCTTCATGTGCGGCAGCGGCGTGGAGGAGTTTCCGGGAATCGTCGATGCGGCCACCCTGCGCGCGGGCATGAAGCGCGCGGCGGAACTGGGCCTGATCGTGGCGGTGCATGCGGAGGACGATGCGCTGGCGAGGGATCTCACGGAGGCCCAGCAGGCGCGGGGCGCGACCGATCCTCGTTCCTGGCTGGCCACCCGGCCGGTGGAGGTGGAACTGGCCGCCATCCGCACGGCCACGGACCTGGCCGGGGAGACGGGCTGCCGCCTCCACATCGTGCATGTGAGCAGCCCGGAGGGCGTAACCCTGGTGGCCGAGGCGAGGCGCCGGGGGGTGGATGTCACCGCGGAGACCTGCCCGCACTACCTGCTGCTCAACGAGGATGACGTCATCCGCCTTGGGGCGCCGGCCAAATGCTTCCCACCCTTCCGGTCGGAAGCGCGGCGGCAGAAACTGTGGAGCGCGGTCGAAGACGGCGGGCTCGACACGATCGGATCCGACCACTCGCCGGCTCCGCCCGCCATGAAGGTCTCGAAGGATTTTTTCGCGATCTGGGGCGGCATTTCCGGCTGCCAGCACGGGTTTCCGCTGCTGATCTCCGAGGCGGTCCGCCGGCGGCCGGCGGCGGAGGCGCTCCCGCGGCTCGCGGCGCTGCTCGCCGCCAATGTGGCCGACCGCTTCAGCCTGGCGGGCCGCAAGGGCCGCCTGGCCGAAGGGGCCGATGCGGACTTCACGCTGCTCGACCTCCAGGCCGACCACGTCCTGAACAATGACGAGCTCCTGTACCACCATCGGCAGGGCCCCTATCATGGCCGCCCGTGCTCCGTGCGGGTGCGGCGCACGGTCCTGCGGGGCCGCGCCATTTATGCGGAGGGACGGATTGCCTCCGGGCCGCCCTTCGGGCATTTTCTGCGGCCACAGCAATGATCAAAGCAACCTCGGATCTCTTTGGCCATACCCGCGCCCGCGTGGCCGCCCGGCACGCCCTCATCACCCCGGGCAACCACGTCGCGAGTTCGGTGCCCGGCATCACCGGCGCGACCGCCGTGGTGCTCATCAACGAGGCGATGGGGGCGAAATTCGCCCAGCTGCTCGCGACCTTCCAGCGCGGCGGAGCCGCCGCCTTTCCGGCGAATGACCTCGAGACATTCGGCTATGTCCTGGGCGGGGGCGCGACCGTGGTCGTCGGCGGCCGAAAACGGCGCTGCGGGCCCGGCGGGTATTTTTTCGCCCCGGCCGGGCAGGCCTGGAGCCTGACCGCGCCCCTGGCGGGCACGCAGGTGACGCTGTTTCAGAAAAAATACGTTCCTCTGGCCGGCGCGCCCGCGCCCCGCGCGATCACGGGCGACGCCGCCCGGGTCGCGGGCACGCCCTTTCTCGGGGATCCGGCGGCCAACTTGCAGGTGCTACTGCCCGACGAGCCGGCCTACGACCTCGCGGTGAATGTCTTTGCCTACCTTCCCGGCGGACACCTCCCGTTCGTCGAGGTCCATGTGATGGAGCACGGCCTGCTCATGCTGGCGGGGCAGGGCGTCTACCGGCTGGAGGACACCTGGTCCCCCGTGCAGGCGGGTGACGCCATCTGGATGGCGCCGTACTGCGCCCAATGGTTCGTGGCGATGGGCAAGACCCCGGCCCGGTACCTCTATTACAAGGACGTCAATCGGCCGGCGCTATGAAGTCCGCGTGGCCAATGCCCGGGCTGGCCGTGGACCGCGCCGCTCTTTCGCAGGGCATCGAGGAGCTGGCGCTGATTTCGGAGGAGCCCGCGCCGGCCGTCACCCGCGTGCTCTTTTCGGAGGCCGACCGGCGCGGCCGCGAATATGTGCGCCGCGCGGCGCGGGCGGCCGGGCTGACGACGCGCGAGGACGCGGTCGGCAACATCTTCGCTCGCTGGGAGGGCCGGGAGCCGGCGCTGCCCGCCGTCGGGACCGGCTCGCACACCGATGCGATCCCGAACGCCGGCCGCTTTGACGGGGTGGTGGGCGTCCTGGGCGGCCTGGCGGCGCTGGAGGCGCTCCGGCGGGCGGCCTTTCAGCCGCGGCGCTCGCTCGAGGTGGTGATGTTCACGGCGGAGGAGCCCACCCGCTTCGGCCTCGGCTGCCTGGGCAGCCGCCTGCTCGCCGGGGCGCTCCCACTGGAGCAGGCGCGCGCGCTGCGCGACCGCGAGGGGCGTTCGCTCGATGAGCTGCGCTCCGCGGCCGGGTGTGTCGGAGCGCTGGAGACGGTGAAGCTGCCGGCGGGATGCTATCATTCCTTCATCGAGCTGCACATCGAGCAGGGGCCGCTGCTCGAGCGGGAGGGCATCCCCATCGGGGTGGTCGAGCACATCGCCGGCCCGAGCAGCTACCGCGTGACCCTGAGCGGCGAGGGCGGCCATGCCGGCGCGGTGCTGATGCCGGTTCGCCACGATGCCTCGCTCGCGGCGGCGGAAATCGCGCTGGCGGTGGAGCGGGCCGCGCGGGAGAGCGGCAGCCCCGACACCGTGGGCACGACCGGGGTGTGGCGCATCGAGCCCGGCGCGATCAACAGCGTCCCGTTTCGCGCGCAGATCGAGATTGATCTGCGGGACACGCGGCTCGACACGCGGGCGCGGGCCCTGGCCGCCATCCGCTCCGCCGCCGATGAGGCCTGCCGGCGCCGCGGCGTCGGACTCGAATTCACCGAGATCAACGCCGATCCCCCCGCGGCGGGCGATCCGGCGACGATCGCCATCGCCGAGCAGGTGTGCGCCGAGCTGGGCATCCGCTGCCGGCGCATGATCAGCCGCGCCTACCACGACTCGCTCTTCCTGGCGCGCGTCTGCCCGACGACCATGATCTTCATCCCCTGCCGCAACGGCTGGAGCCATCGCCCGGAGGAATTCGCCGAAGCCGGGCACATTGCCACCGGCGTCGAGGTGCTCGCCCGCACGCTCGCGCGCCTCGCGGTCTAGATGAGCCCGGCCTTCGATTTCCTGCTCAACGGCGAAGCGGTCCGCGTCGAGGGCGTCCCGCCGACCACGACCCTTCTCGAGTTTTTGCGCGGGCGGGGCCTGACGGGCAGCAAACGTGGCTGCGACGAGGGAGACTGCGGCGCCTGCACGGTGGCGCTGGTGGAGCGCGACGCCGCGGGCCGCGCCACCTACCGCGCGATCAACAGCTGCATCGCGCTCGTGCCGATGTTCGCCGGCCGCGAAATCGTGACGGTGGACGGGCTGGCGCGCCCGGGCGGCCTCCTGCACCCGGTGCAGGCTCAGATGGTGGACCATTACGGCTCGCAGTGCGGCTACTGCACGCCGGGCTTTGTGGTTTCGCTCTTCGAGGCCTACTACCGGCCCGACTGCCGCGAGCCCTGGCAGGTCAGCGACCAGCTCTGCGGCAACCTCTGCCGCTGCACGGGGTACCGTCCGATTCGGGACGCCGCGTTGGCGGCCCTGGCGCACCGCGACACATCCGGCAAAGAGGACGATCCGTTTCTCCGCCGCCTGCAGGAGCCGGTGGCGCCACCGGCCGACCTGGACTATGGCGCGGGCGCGGAGCGCTTCTTCCGCCCGGTCTCCCTCGCCGGCCTTTTTGCGCTGCTGGGGGAGCATCCGTCGGCGCGCCTGGTGGCCGGCGCCACGGAGATCGGCGTGGAGCTGAATAAAAAATTCAAGGCTTTCCCTGTGCTCGTTTCCACGGAGGGGGTCCCGGAGCTGACCCGGATCACGTCCGACCCCGGGGCCTGGCGCATCGGGGCGGCGGCGACCCTGACCGCGGTCGAGGAGGCGGTGGCCGGCGAATATCCGTCGCTGGCCAAGATGCTCCGCGTCTTCGCCTCCCGGCAGATTCGCAGTCGGGCCACGCTCGGCGGCAACCTGGCCACGGCCTCGCCGATCGGCGACAGCGCGCCCGTGCTGATGACCCTGGATGCCACCCTCGTTCTCATTTCGCCGGCGGGGGAACGGACGGTGCCGGTCGCCGAATTCTTCACCGGCTACCGGCAGACCGTGCTCCGCCCGGATGAGATCATCCGGGAGGTCGTGCTGCCCCGCGGGGTCGCCGCCGGCCTGACCCGGCGCGCGGACTTCCTCAAGGTGTCCAAGCGGCGCGAACTCGACATCAGCATTGTCGCGGCGGCATTTTGCGTCGACTGCGACGCCGGCGGCGTGGTGCGCCGGGCCCGGATCGCCTACGGCGGGGTGGCGGCTTCGTCCCAGCGCGCCCGCCGGGCCGAGGCCGCGATCGAGGGCCGGAAACTGGCCGAGGCCGGGCCGGCCGCGGCGGAAATCCTCCGCGGCGAATTCAAGCCGATCGACGATGCCCGCGGCGGCGCGGAGTACCGGCGCGGGCTGGTGGTCAGCCTCTGGCACAAGTTTCTGTCGGAGGAGCAGAGCCAGGCTCAGGACGGGGCGCTCGAGTTCAAGCGGGGGGCGCGCTGGGAGATCGGGGATGAGTCGCGGGCCCTCCCGCATGAAAGCGGCGCCGGGCACGTCACAGGCGGCGCGCTCTACGCCGACGACCTCGCCCACCGCCGGTCGATGCTCGATGTCTGGCCGGTCCTGGCCCCGCACGCCCGGGCGCGCATCCTCCGCCGCGACGCGACGAAGGCGCGCGCCGCCCCCGGCGTCGCCGCAGTCCTCCTGGCCGAGGACATTCCCGGCCGGAACAACTCCGGCCCCGTGCGGCCGGACGAGCCGATCCTGGCGACGGACGAGGTGTTTTTTCACGGGCAGATGATCGCCCTGGTGGTCGGGGACTCCCTGCCCGCCTGCCGCGCGGCGGCGGCCCTGGTGGAGGTCGAGTACCAGCCGCTCGCCGCCGTGGTGGGGATCAAGGCGGCCATTGCCGCGAACAGCTATCTCACCGAGCCGCACACGCTGAAGCGGGCTGACTGCGCGGCCGCCCTGGCGGCCGCGCCCCACCGCTTCGAGGGCGATTTCGAATTCGGCGGGCAGGAGCATTTCTACCTCGAGACCCACGCGGCGTGGGCCGAGCCCGTCGAGAACGGCTGCGTGCTCGTCTGCTCCTCGACCCAGCACCCCTCGGAAATCCAGGCGATGGTGAGCGAGGTCCTGGGCATCACCCGCAACAAGGTCGTCACCCAGTCGCCGCGCATGGGCGGCGGCTTCGGCGGCAAGGAGACGCAGGGCAACGCCTTCGCCGCGCTGGTCGCGCTGGCGGCGGTGAAGACCGGCCGGCCCGTGCGGATCCAACTCGACCGCGACCTCGACATGGCGCTGACGGGCAAGCGGCACCCGTTTTGGTCAAAATACTCCGTCGGCCACGACCGCGACGGCCGGATCCTGGCGGCAAGCGTCGAATTGGTGTCGGATGGCGGTTGGTCGCTCGACCTTTCCCAGGCGATCCTCGACCGCGCGCTCTTCCACCTGGACAACTGCTACTATCTGCCGGCGGTGCACTTCACGGGGCGGGTGGCGAGGACCAACGTCACCTCCCACACCGCCTTTCGCGGCTTCGGCGGCCCGCAGGGCATGCTGGTCATGGAGGAGATCATGGACCGGGTGGCGCGCCGGCTCGGGCTGCCGCCGGAGACGGTGCGCGAGCGCAACCTCTACCACGGCAGCGGCGAGACGAACACGACCCATTACCTCGAGGAGATCGGCGACCATCGCCTGCAGGAATGCTGGCGCGGGGTCCTGGCGCAGGCCGGCTTTGCCACCCGACGGCGGGAGGTCGACGCCTGGAACCAGGCCCATCCGGGCGTGAAGCGCGGGCTGGCGGTCACGGGGGTGAAGTTCGGGATTTCCTTCACCCATATCCCCTACAACCAAGCCGGCGCGCTCGTTCTGATCTATCACGACGGCACCGTCCAGGTGAACCACGGCGGCACGGAAATGGGCCAGGGGCTTCATACCAAGATCCTGGGCGTGGCGATGCGGGAACTGGGCCTGCCCGCCAGCGCCATCCGTATGATGGTCACGAGCACCGACAAGGTGCCGAACACCTCCGCCACCGCGGCGTCCTCCGGCGCCGATCTCAACGGCGCGGCGGTGGCGGCGGCCTGCGTGGCCCTGCGGGAGCGGCTGACGCCGGTGGCGGCGGAGATGCTCAAGGTCCCGGCCGACCGGGTGGTCTTTGAGCATGGCCATGCGGCCGAGCGCGGCACGCAGCATCGGGTCCCCTTTGGAAAAATCTGCGGGCGGGCCTATCTCGACCGCGTCAGCCTGTCGGCGACGGGATACTATCGGACGCCGGGAATCCATTGGGACTGGGCGACGGCGAAGGGCCGCCCCTTCCATTATTTTGCGAATGCCGCGGCGGTCGCCGAGGTCGAGGTGGACGGCTACTCCGGCATGCACCGGGTGCGGCGCGTCGACATCCTCGAGGATGTGGGTCAGTCGCTGAATCCCGGCGTGGATCGCGGGCAGATCGAGGGCGGCTTCGTGCAGGGCATGGGCTGGCTCACCCGCGAGGAACTCCTCTGGGATCCCAAGGGCAGGCTGCTCACCCACAGCGCCAGCACCTACCAGATCCCGGCCTTCAGCGACGCGCCGGTCGAGTTTCACGTCGAACTCCTGCCCGACGCCGACCACGCCGGTACGATTCACGGCAGCAAGGCGGTGGGGGAGCCTCCCCTCATGCTGGCCTTCTCGGTGCGCGAGGCGATTCGCGACGCCGTGGCCGCCTTTGGCGCGCCCGGCGGCGAGGTGCCGCTGGCCTCGCCCGCCACCGGCGAGGCGATCTTCGCGGCGGTCCGCCGGCGCCTGGACGGGAAGAGCCCGTGACCGGAGCCGGCTAGTGGGTGGCGGCGGCCGGGCCCACCCAGGCGGCCTCCCGGTGGTATTCGAGGCTCAGCTCGGTGCGCAGATCGTCAACCTTGGCCCCGTCAAAGGCGGCGCGCAGCGCATCGCGCCGCTTCTTCAGGGCGTCGAGCACGGCCCGCGTGGCGGCCTGGTGATGGGCGTCGTCATCCCGCGCGATGAGCGCGTCGAAGCGGGCGAGGGCGCGGTCGAGCGTGTCGAACGACGCCTGTTGCTGGGGGGTCAGGGGAGCGGGCGGGGGCGAGACGGCCGGTGCGGCCCCGTCGCCCCGAGCCAAACGGAGGACGGCGCCCAGGGCCGCTGCAGCCAGGAGTGTCCGGAGGAAGAGCGCCGGCCGCATCCTCAGGCGAAATCCAGGCCCCGCATGGTTCCCGTCGAGGAGGCGAACCGGCTCTCCTCGATGCCCATCCGCTGCAGCATCGAGACGAACAGATTGGGCAGGGGATAGTTGCGCTCCCGGTCGAAGGCCAGGTGCTGGCCATGCCTGAATCCGCCGCCGGCAAAGATGATCGGCATGTTCGTGCAGACGTGGGCGTTGGCATCGCCCAGGTTGGAACCGTAGAGCACCATGGTGCGGTCGAGCAGCGTCTCTCCTCCTTCCCGCGCCCCCTTGAGCTCGCCGTAGAGCTTGGCCAGAAGCTCCATGTGCGCGTGGTCGAGCGCCCGCAGCTGCGCGAGTTTCTCCGGCGACTTCCCGTGGTGGGACAGGTTGTGGTAGCCCTCGGTGATCGCGACCTCCGTGATGCCGTCGACGGCGGGCGTGGAGGCGCTGTCCAGCATGAGCGTGATCGAGCGGGTGGAGTCGGTCTGGAACGCCAGCTGGGCCAGGTCGTACATCACCTTTACCTTGGCCATATAGGCCGAGGGATTGGCGGGATCCACCGGCACCGGGGCGTGCACCACCGGCTTGGGCTTCGTCTCCCATCCCTTGGAGACTTGCAGGCGATGCTCGAGGTCGCGGACGCTGGTGAAATACTGGTCGAGGCGCTCGCGGTCGTTCGCCCCCAGGGTGCGCTGCAGGCTGCTCGCCTGGGCGGCGACGGTGTCGAGGATGCTGCGGCCGGTGTCGAGCTTGCGCACCTGCGCGTCAACCTCGGCCTGGGTCCCCTGGAGGAAGAGCTGCTTGAACACCTCCGCGGCCTTGTCCTCGGGCGGGATCGCGACTCCGGTGCCGGTGCACGACAGGCTCCGGCTGCGGGTGTTGACCGAGAGGGTCAGCGAGGGGAACCGAGTCATGGTCCCGATGCGCTCCGCGATCACCTGGTCGAGGGAAATCGTGTTGTGAAAAGAACCGCTGCCGGGGTGCGGCGCGGCGGTGAGAAAGCAGACATCCGCGGGATGGCCGCTGTCGACCGACGGGTGCGACACCCCGCTGAACACGGTGAAGTCGTTGCGATAGGCCTGGAGATGCCGCAGGTAGTCCGAGGCGACGTAGTCGCGGCCCGCGCCGGTCGGGAACAATTGCTGCGACAGGACGCCGAGGTTGTTGCAGACGGCAAACATGCGGCGCGGCACCGCATCGGGCGCGAGCGGCGAGGAGCTCGCCGCGGCGCGGGCGAAGCTCGGCAGCATGGAATCGAGCAGCGGGAGCGCGAGCGCGATGCCGGCGCCCTGGAGGAAGCGGCGACGGGAGATCGGCTGGCGGGCCGCGAGGAAGGGACCGGACGAGGGGGGAGCCATTTTATTTGTTCAGGAAAAGTTCGCTCTCGACGATCTGGTGCACGAGCGTGCGCACGCCGTATTGCCGCGGACGGGCGCCCTGGAGGATCCGCTCGATCGCCGCGCGGTCGGCGAAGCGGATCGGCGCGCCGGTGGCGTAGACCGCGAGCTGCCGGGCGACATTGCGGGCGATCTGGGTCTCGTCCGCCAGGAGCAGGCGTTTGAAATCCCGGATGTCCTTGAAGGTCCGTCCGTCCGGCAGCTGCCCGCTGGCGTCGACCGGCAGCGCGTAGCGGTAATTGAGCGGCCAGCCATTCTTGCCGAAGCCGGTCTCGGCGTCGCCATCCTCGGCCGTGGCGCGGTACCGGTCGCGCCACCCGCCCATGACGTCGAAGCTCTCCAGGGCGAAACCCGGCGGATCGATCTTGGCGTGGCAGGCCGCGCAGGTCTGGTCCGCCCGGTGCTTGTCGAGCTGTTGGCGGATCGTCACCGCGCCGCGGATGTCGACCTCCACCGCCGGCACCACCGGCGGCGGCGGCGGCACGTCGAGCCCCATGATCCGTTCGCGGACCCATTTGCCGCGGAGGACGGGCGAGGTCGAGGTGCCGTTGGCCGTGAGCTTGAGGACGCTGGCCTGGGTCATGAGGCCGCCGCGCGGGCTGCCCGGCGGCAGCGCCACGCGGCGCATGGCGACGCCCCTCACGCCTGGAATCCCATAGTGGGCGGCGAGCCGGTCATTGACGAAGGTGGTGTCCGAATCCACCACGTTGCGCGCCGGCCGGTCGTTCGCCAGCAGATCGGCGAAGAAGAGCCGTGTCTCCGCCAGGGAGGATTCCTCCAGCGCGTCGTCGATGTAATAATCGCTGTAGAGCGTGGTGGACGGAGAGGTCTCGTCGATCCGCCGGAGATCCAGCCAATAGTCCAGGAAAGCCTCGGTGAAACGCGCGGACTTTGGATCGTCGAGCATCCGCTCGGTTTGGGCCCGGAGGGTGCCGGGCCGGTGCAACTCGCCGCGCGCCGCGAGCTCCCGCAGGGCCGCGTCCGGGGTCGAGTTCCAGAGGAAGAGCGACAGGCGGGTCGCCAGGGCCCAATCGTCCAGCCGCCCGGGGGTTTCTCCAATCGTGAGGAAGCTGGGAGACGAGAGGACCGCGGTGTAGCCGGCGAGCATCGCCCCGGCGAAGCCGAGGCCGGAATCCAGCTGCTGGTCGATCAGCCCGAGGAACAGCTTCACGTCCGCCTCCGCGACCGGGCGCCGGTAGGCGTGCGCCAGAAAGTTTCGCAGCAGCCGCTCCGCGTCGGCCCGTGGATGGGCGGAAATGACCTCGACCGCAACCGGGACCGTCGGGGGGATCCGGCCGAATCCGCCGCCCGCCCGCCCATAGCGCCGATCTTCGCCGGCCAGCGGCCGGTCGGCCACGACGTCGACGAGCACCCCGGGATCGCCCTTCGCCGACTTCCGCACCGGGAGGTCGCCAAACAGCAGCTGATAGCCGGGGGCCTCCGGCTCGTCATAGATCGGGCCCTGGACCTCCATCCAGCGAAACGCGACCGCGGGCATTCCGTCCCGCTGGGCCAGGGGGTTGGTATAGCCGTCGGGAATGCCCGTGGGCCGCGAGCGGAAAAACCGCGTTGCGTCCGGGGCGATCACGTCGTTTGCCGCCAGCCAGACCTCGCCGATCGACCGGACCGTCGGTTCGGGCGTGAGGTCGAATTCGCCGATCCGGCGGTTGCCGGCGGCACCCTTCGCATAGACCGCGATCGGCTCATACCGGCGCCCCGGCGAGACGTCGCGGAAATTCGGGCGGTACCACTCCGGCGGCAGGTCGGCGATTTGATTCGGGTCGCCGCCCGCGGGAGTCTGGCCGATGAAGGAGAGAGTGGGCTTGCGGGTTCCGCCCGGGCCGACCCAGACGGTGTAGCCGCTAAAGCTCAGCCGATAGCGGCCGGCGACCGGGGCGCGGAAGACGCCCCAGGTCGAGCCGAAGCCGGTCGAGTAGTTGCTCTGGACCCAACCCATCGCCTCCCGCTCCCGCGTGGCCGGATCCGCGGGTCCGACCGTCATGGGCGCCTGGCCCGTGAGGACGGCGGGCTGGGCCTGCGCGTCCAGGAGCGGGAACTTCTGCCGATCGGGATTCCCGTCATCGCCTGGATTCCGGATGGTGAAGGATTCGCGGGCGTAGTAGCGACGGGTGGTCGTGGGGGGACGGGTGAATTGCACGCTGATCGCCTGGCGCAGGGCGTAATCGGCCGCGCTCATGTACCGCGCCATGTGGACGTAGGAGACGTCGAGCGCGCTGCTCACCTTGTTGAAATGGTAAGCGTCGCCATCCTCGGGCAGCTGGTCCTTGATCTGCAGCCAGGGGGCGTCGAGCAGGTCGCGCAGCGCGTTCTCATACTCGTTGCGATTGAGCCGGCGCTGCGTGGAGCGCCCCTCGCGCGCGGCGACGCCGTCCTCGTAGTGTGCCAGGGTTGCAGCCAGGGTCGCGACGAGCGCCTTGAGCTCGGAATCCTCGGGGCGCGGCTTGCCCTTCGGTGGCATTTCCCCCGCCTCCAACCGGTCGTGCACCTTGACCCAGGTCAGGAAATTGGCCGGATCGTCCGGCGCGAAGTTGAGGTCCGTCAGATCCAGGCCGCCCTTCAGGTCCTGGTCGTTGTGGCAACGGGAGCAATAATCGTCGACCAGCGACTCGGTCGCCGCCTGGAGGGGCGTGAGAGCGGACGGAGGATTCTTGGCCAGGGCGGCCGGCACGCCGGCGGACGTCGCCAGCGCGAGCGACAGCAGAGGAAGAAAGGGGTGCTTCATGGCCCTGGCCGAGAGGCAAGTGTGCCGGCGCGCCCACCGACGCACAAGCCATCACTTTTTTGGGACATTCGTTGGGGTGGCTCCGATCGCCTACCGGGCAAGACGCGCAAATCGCGCAAAGGATTGTTAATTTCGGGTTGTGTCGCCATTTGCGAAATCGCCGGAACCCGCTAACTGTTCACCGGGTCATGCGGAGCTTGGCAACGTCCCGGCGAACCCTTTGGGCCTCCATCGTGCTGGCCGCAGCGCTGGCCCGGCCCGCGGTGGTCCGGGCGCAGGATGGCGGCGCCGTCCTGGCCGCCTCCGCCCTGTTGGATGCCGCGGCCGTTTCCGCCCTGGCTTCGGCCGTGCCCGTGAGCGACTATGCCACTCCCTATACCTTCACGACCCTGGCGGGAGTCGGGGGGCTCACCGGCGCCATCAACGGGACGGGCACCGCCTCCACGTTTGGCACTCCCTCCGGCGTGGCGGTGGACGCGAACGGCAACCTCTATGTGGCGGACACCGACAACAGCGAGATTCGGAAGATCACGGCGGCCGGAGTGGTGACAACCCTGGCGGGCAGTCCCGCCAATCCCGGCGGCGCGAACGGGACGGGAGCGGCGGCGCAATTCAGTCTGCCCTACGGCGTGGCGGTGGATGGCAGCGGGAATGTCTATGTCGCCGACAGCGGCAACAACACGATCCGGAAGATCACCCCGGCCGGCGTGGTGACGACCCTGGCGGGTCTCGCGGGAATTGCCGGAGTGGTCAACGGCACGGGCTCCGCCGCGCGCTTCAACTTTCCGCAGGGCGTGGCGGTGGACGCGGCCGGAAACGTCTATGTCGCCGACAGCGAAAACGGCACGATTCGAAAAATCACGGCGGCCGGAGTGGTCACGACCTTGGCGGGAACGGCGGGGGATATGGGCAGCGCCAATGGCACCGGGGCGATCGCTCGCTTCAATCTTCCCCAGGGCGTGGCGGTGGACGCGGGCGGGAATGTCTATGTCGCGGATACCGGCAACGACACCATCCGGAAGATCACCGCGGCCGGGGTGGTGACGACCCTGGCCGGCACCGCCGGCGTCACGGGCGGCGGCGATGGCACGGGGGCCGCGGCCCTGTTCAATTCTCCCGAGGGCGTGGCGGTGGACGCGGGCGGAAACGTCTTTGTCGCGGATAGTTTGGACAATGTGATCCGGATGATCAGCTCAACCGGCGTGGTCACCACCATCGCCGGCACGGTTGGCGCCACCGGCGTCGTCAATGGCAAGGGCGCCGCCGCGCTGTTCAACGACCCTGGCGGCGTGGCGGTGGACACGAACGGCAACGTGTATGTGGCCGACACCGTCAACGACACCATCCGCAAGGGATCGCTCGGAGGCGGGATCATCGGCATCGGCGTCGGTACCGGCGCCGCTCCCACCATTTCGGTCCAGCCGAAGTCCGTGACGACGCCCCTCGGGGGGAGTTTTTCATTCAGCGTGACGGCGACGGGCAGCCCCGCTCCCACCTATCAATGGCTGCTGAACGGAGCCGCGATCGCAGGTGCGACCAGCGCGACTTATTCGGTGAGCAGTTCCATCAGCGCCGAGGCCGGTTCCTACACCGTGGTGGTCTCCAACAGCGCCGGCGAGGTCACGAGCAGCGCCGCCACCCTGGCGTTCGGGGCCGCCGCGGCGCCCGGGAAAAGCGGGGGCGGCGCCCCGAGCCAGTGGTTTGATGGGGCTGTTGCCCTGTTGGTTGCCGCCCGACTGGCCCTTCGGCGGCGGCAAGAGCGCCGTGCGGCCCGTGGCATCGGCTGAGGTCAGGGCAGCGGCGCGATGCGGATATTGCGCAATTCGTAGGGGAAGCCCTCGAGCTGGATGCCGATCTGGCCCGAGGCCGGCTGGCAGCCGGTCACGCGGTTCTGCACCACGCCATTGACCGTGCACTCCAAAGCCCCGTCGCGGCAGACGATGTCGCACGTGTTCCATTCTCCGAGCGGCTTTTCGCTCGAGTCATGCTGGCGGTTGATCTGGGGGGTCGCGGCCCCGGGAGGCGTCGACAGCGGTTCGGCAAACTTCGCCCCCGCCATCGGCAGGATGTCTCCCCCGCGCGTGAGCTTCGTCTGGATCTGGAAGCACAACGGCCACGTGTTCCGGTCGATGGGCCCCGAGGCGATGTGCACGAGAAAGCCGCTGTTGCTGTTCTTGACGGCGTCCGCCGGCCAGCGCCATTCGGCGTGAAGTTGGTAATTTTTATAGGTGCCCGCGGCGAGCAGGTAGCCCACGGGCTTTCCGGCGACGGCCATGACGCCGTCGGCGGTGACGCGACAGACCGTGGCGATGTCGGCACCCTCGCTTGTCACCAAGGTCCAGCCGGTCAGATCCACGCCATTGAAGAGATTGGTCGGCGCCGGTGTCTGGGCCCGCGCGGCCACGGCCAGGGCGCAGCACGCCCACAGCGAGAGACAGGTGAAAAGGGAGAATTTCATGGGATGGAGCGGCTGGCGGCGGATGCCGAGGGTTCGATCCAGCCTCTGTGGCTGAACCCGGTCTGACAAGAGCGGAGTCAGGCCTTGGTCCGGCCCGATTTCCCGGACTCTTTCTCTGCCTTGGCCTCCGCCTTCAGCCGGGAGTCTTCCTCCTTTTCCTTTTGTTTCAGCTGTCGCTCCCACGCCTTGCGAGCCGTTTCGAGACCATCGGCGGGTGAGGTGGCGCCCAGGTTTTCCACGAATGTGCGCAGGCCAAATCTTGCCGTTTCGCCCCAGGCGGTGCCGGATTCGCGACGAGAGGTTGGACCGTTGGGGGAGTCCTGCTGGAGGGAGGTTGCCATGACTCGGCGGAGTTGGGGCCGGAAGATCGCCGCGCCACCACCCGGCCGGTCCCGGGCCTGGCCGCCGGAGGGGAGGAATGGAAGCGGCAGCGATCCGCCTCCACCCCCGATGCCCCGGCCCGCGCCGAGCAATCCTCCGGCGATTCCGTTTCCACCGACCGCCGCCGTGGCCAGCGCGGTGCTCCCTCCGGCAATCAGCCCGGTGGCGAAGGTGGAGAGGAAGGCCCCGGCAGCGCCCGCCCCCTTGAGAAAAACGCCGACGAGCCTCGGGGTCTTGCAGGCGATATAGACCGCCAGGAAGATGTAGGCGACCAGGTAGCAAAAGGTTGCGAGGGCAATTATTTCACCGCCCGAGCCGACCACGGCCAGCGCCGCTGTCGCCGCATAGGCGGCGCCTCCGGCCGCCTGCCAGGCGCCCCCGCTGCCGGCGGCGAGGGGCCCAAGTAGAATGTACTTCAGGACGAGCGCCATCAGGGCGTCCACGAACAGCATGATGAACTGGTAGGCCGGTACCACCACGGCGAGCGAAGCGAGGGAGCGGAGCACGCCGTAGAAAGCCTCTTCCGTCGCCGGCAGCAGCCAGAACGGCATGGCGATCACCAAGACGAAGAGGTTGACCTCGATGAGGACCTGGACGGCGGCCACGAAGAGAAAGGCGACCATGCGCGTGAGCACGACGCCGAGCGCCCGCCCGGCCCAGTCCACGGCGGCCCGCATCTCGCCCAGGAAGCCGCCGGCCGCCGCCGCGGCCGCCCGCTCAACTTGGTCCGAAAACCACGCCTGGGCCCGCTGAGCCAGCGTCGGCGACGCGCCGATGACTGCGAGGACCTGGGTGTCGAGGTAGGCCAGCGTGTCCGCCTGCACTTCCTTGGCATAGAGCTGGCGCGCCGACTCCAGCGCGGCATTGTTGGCGGGCAGGGCGGGTTGGGCGAGGGCGGCATTGGCCTGGGCGTCGTCCGCGGCCAGCGCGGACGACAGCAGCGGCAGGGCCGCCGAATTGCCCGCGGGAAAATTGACGGGCAGGGGCCCGGCCGCGACGGGCAGCGCGCCCAGATCCGCTGTCATCTCACCGAAATTTTGCACGAGCGTCCGGCCAATATAAGCGCTCACGCGGTCGTCGGGAGTCTGGGCATTCGCCCAGACCGTGGCATCGAGGAGCGGAAGCTGGCCCGGCATGCTCTGCCCGGACAGCGCGGCGTTGATCGCGTCGGCCATGGCATTGTACCAGAGGCCCAATTGGATCATCTCGGCCCGCGTGGCGCCGGCCGGATGAAGGGCGATCACGCGCCGGGCCGAGGCGTGGCGGATCGCCTCCAGACGGGCCTGGGCGAAAGTCAGGGGGCCGACGCCGCCGGTCTGCAGGAGATTGGCCATCGACTGAGCCGCCATGGCCTGCACCCCTTGGGACACGGCGGTGTTGATGGTGATGAGGAAGGCATAGAGCAGGGGCGTGTTGGCCACGATGAGGGAGCCCAGGAGCAGGCGGAAGTTGACCTGGGCGAGGGCGGCCAGGGGATGTCGCGCCGTCACCGTCTGGCGGCCGCGCAGGGATTGCTGCATGGCGGTGATGCCCATGATCCCGAGAAAGATCACGACCAGGCTCCAGTAGAGATAATGGAACGGACCGGTCGCGATGACTTGGAACGGGTTGAAGCCGAGAAAGGACAGGGTGGGGCCGCCGCCGCTCGCCCGGTAGGCGCTGGCCAGTTGCGCGATATCGGTCCCGGATCCGGCCGCCGTCAGGCCGGCGAGCTGCTGCTGGGAATCGGCGATCCCCGCCGAAATCGTGGTGCCCCCGATGGCCATCGCGCTTCACCAGGCGTCCAGCCGGATCTCCTCCGCGTTGCGCCGACTCTCGCCCGCTTCCCGCAGGATCTGGTTCTGGGCTTGGAGCGCGCGCACCGCTGTCTCGCCCGCCTCGGCGCTCTGCACGGCGGATTCCAGCAGGATCGCATTGGTCCCGGTGCTGAGCCGGGCCTGGGCATGCTGCTGGTCGGCGACGGTCTGCGCTCGGCTGGCCTGGGCGGTCGCGGCCTGGCCCTCCGCGGCGAGCGCCTGCAGGTTGACGCGGCGCTTCCCCGTCTCGCCGAGAAAGTCCCCGGCCAGCACGGAGGCGAGGTCGGCGGCGGCCCGCGCGCCGAGGTTGTGCTGGTCTTCGGACGAAAGGGCGGCGTACCACTGCGCATAGGCGATCGCGGGCGAGGTCAGGCCCGCCGCGGCGCCGGCGCGCGCGATGGCGGGATCGACGAGGATCGCCCGATAGGCGGCGTTCGGATTTTCCACGGCCTGTCCCCAGGCCTCCGGCGAGAGGCCGAGGAAGGCGTCGAGGACGCCGCTGGCATTGAAGAGCGAGGTCAGGTCGGCATTCGCCAGGCCGGGCAGGGCGCGCACGGCGCTTTGGATCTGGGCGGGTGACGCCGCGGATGAAAATGCGGCGGATTCGGCCGCATTGCCGACGGCGGCCGCGAGGTTCAGCAGCTGGTCGTATTGGCGCGTGGACACTCCGAGGAGGGAGCCCAGGCGATCGAATTCCTGCTGGGCCTGGTGGAGCAGGTTGATCGTCTGCGCGGTGGCGGTGGGATCATAGACGATGTCGCCGACGCCGAAGAGGGCATGGGCGGCGGCCGGCCACGCCAGGCCCGCCGCCGCCGCCGCGATTCTGGCCGCCCGTCTCATCGCTCGGGTTCGGCCAGGGGGGCCTCGGCCGTGTCGCGCGCCGCGAAATTCATGCCGGCGTAGGCGCCGGCCGGATAGTGCAGGGGGAGGCCGGCCTCGGCCCCCGAGCCGGCCCCTCCGGTTCCGGCCTCGGTCTGCTCGTACCAATATTGCCGCATGATCTTCCGCCGCTCCTCCCGCCGCGCCGCTTCCGCCGCCTCCTGCACCGTGGCGTCCGGCGCCCCGCGGGCGAGCCACGCGGTCCCCGCGAGGCCCGCCGCGCCGCCGATGAACGCTCCGGCATTGCCGCCGAGCTTGTCCCCGAGCACGGCGCCGGCGGCCGCCCCGACGCCGAGTTCGGCCACCTGCCCGGCGCCGAGGCCGCCCGTGCCGGGCGGCGCCGCGGGCTGGGCGCAGCCCGCCAGCGCGCCGAGCGCCGCGGCCCCGGCCAGGATCTGCCGCGGCGGGCTCACGGGACCGGCTGCGCCCGGGAGGACAGGAGCCCCCGGGGATGCTCGCGCGCGAACCGGCGCACGGCCTCGGGGCGCGACAGGCCCTCCTGCGCATAGCCCTGCAGGGCGCGGCGGTCCTCCCGCGAATTGCAGGTGAAGGCGTACTTCAGCGGAGTGGAGCCGCTGGCCAGGTGCAGCGTGCGCTGCCCCTGCGGGGTCTTTTGCACCAGGAGGAACTCGGCGTGGTGGCCGGGCACTGTATTTACGGATTGGATATATGACAGCTCGCGCGCGCCGAGGCTCTTCTCCTGCGCGATGAGCCGCGCCTTGTCGTGGTTGTCCTGCTTGAGCACGAAGAGGTTGTCGGCCGCCCCGACAAAGGCGCTGCGGGCCCGGGGGTTGGCCAGGAAATCCTCCAGGCCCTGCGCGATGGCGCAGACCGCCACGCCCGTTTTGCGGAGGGTCCGGAAGCAGTACTCCATGAACTCCGCGGTCGCCTCGTCCTTGAGCATGACGCCGGCCTCGTCGAAGGTGAGGAACTTGGGCTCGGGGCCCGACGCCAGGGAGAGGTGGGAGACCGCGCCGACGATGGAATTGAAGATGACGCGCGCCAGATCCGCGTCCCGCTGGTCGTGGATCACCCGCTTGAGGTCGAAGACGATGACGGGCGCGGACAGGTCGACCTGCGATGGGCCGTCGAAGAGATTGGCCAGCGACCCGTCCTCGCACCAGGGGGAGAGCCGGTGCGCCAGCCGCGCCCCGCGCTCGTCGCGCAGCAGCGCGGCGCGGACGTGGCGGAGAAAGACCGGCTCCCGCAGATCGCGATAGTAGGCGCGGCGGAGGGCCTCCTCCAGGACGACGAGGTCGTCCCCCGGCAGCCGCTGGCCCCGGTCCCGTGCCAGGCTCTCGAGCCACAGGGCGAGGGAGCGCAGCATCTCCGCGTCCGGCCCGGTGCCCGCCGGAAGCCAGAGGGGGTTGAGGCGGTTGGCCCGGCTCTTGACGTCATAGTCGACGTAGACCCCGCCGCTGCATTCGCAGAAGTTTCCGAAGGAACCTCCCAGGTCGACGATGATGGCCTTGGCCCCGCGGCGGCGCATCGCGATCAGATTCTCGTCCTGCAGGACGGATTTTCCGGAACCGGTACCCCCGACGATCAGGTAGTGCGGATTGGCAAACAGGCTTTCGTCGGGTACGATCCAGTTGAAGACGCTGCGCGAGGCGGTCTGGTAGAGCACGCCGATGGCCTTGCCCTCGGGCAGGTTGACGGGCTGGCCGAAGAGCGGCAGCAGGCGCACGAGCTGTCGGGTGGAATAGTCGAGGAGGCGGAAACGGTCCTTGTCCTGCGTCCAGAACGGCTGCATCGCCCGCCAGTAGGCCCACAGCGCCCTCCTTTCCTGGATGAGGACCATGTCCCGGGCCCGCGCCAGCGATAGCGTCAGGGCCACCTGGTCGCGCAGTTCGCCCGCGGTGGGCGCCCAGAGATGCAAATAACAGGCGGCGCGCCACGTCCCCTCGGAGTTCGCGCCCATCTCCTCCAGTTCCTGGGTCAGCTGCTGCGTGGCGGCCCTCTCCGCGGGATCGGCGGCCGTCTCGGGATCGGATTGCCGCTGCTGCAGAAGGGTCTTCAGCCGCTTCAGCCGGTTGGCGCGATCGCCGCGCTCGGCGTTGACCACGAGCTCCAGGCGGAACAATCCGCCCAGCAGGAGCAGATCCTCGAAGATCGGGCGGGCCATGCTGGCCGGTGGCTCATAGAGGGTCAGGACGGCATGGAACCAACCGTCGAGCTCGGCCATGCCCGCGGGCACGGCGATGCCCTCGGGATCCCAGCGGAAGTCGCCCTGGACGAAGCGTTCGGTGAAAGGCACCGCTCGCTGGGAGCGGCTGGCGCGCGCGCTGGCGCCGGCCTCAAACTGGCGTGGATTCCAGCGTTGGAAGAACAGACGGGTGATCGCGTCGTCATCCAGGGCGGCCGGAGACCAGCCCAGGCTGGAAAAGGCCGCGGCCAGGGTTCGCGACTGGGTCAGGAGCTCCGCCGCGGCCGCGGCGAACTGCTCGCGATCATATTGAAACCGCTCCCGGGCGTCCGTGAAGAAGCCTTGCGCCCATTGCCAGAGCCCGGTCTTCCGGGGCAGCCGCGCCGCCGTCATCCGGCGCAGCCCCGAGTCGGACCACGGCAGCTTCCGCACGAGCACGCAATAGACCTCGATCCAGCGGAGCTGCCCCTCGCGCAACAGGCCGAGGATATTCTCCTGCTGCTCGCGCTGCACGTCCCCGACCAGGCCCGGGGTGAACGCGCTGCCCGCCACGCGCCGGGCGAATTCGGCGCTGCGGGAATGCTGGGTCCAGGTCACCTGGAGATCGAAATGCGGGGGCAACGCATTGAGAAAGCCGCCCAGGGCCGCATAGACGCCCTCGATCCCCTCGTCGGAAAGCGTCGGCGTATAGGCTGGATCGAGGCGAAAGCCGCATCCCAGGGACCTGTCCTGGTTGATGACGATGCCCCGTTCCACCGCGAGAGGCGACAGCTCGCGGTCGTAGGCATGGCCGTCCAGCTCGTTCGTGCGTTGGAATTTCCTGACCAGCTTCGGAATCATGGCCGCGAGCCTGGAATAATGTGGCAACGCCCTTCGACCCGGCCGGGCCGGAGCAGGCGCGGCAGCAGCCAGGACCGGAAATAGTGGCTGTCGTGCCCCGGGGGCCGTCCGAGCCGAAATGCCGCCAGGTAGGCGGGGTAGCCGGCGAGCACGGCCACCAGGCCCCAGTTGCTGTCGAGAATCAGCATGTCGAGCGCCAGCGCCACGATCAGCGCCCCAAAGTCACCCGGGGTGAATATGCCCCAGATGTAGACGGACCGGCCCAGCTGCCGATGATAGCGAACGGTGAGCATGGGGCGCCGCGGATTATTCCCGCACCGCGGGGGCCGGGGTGCCGGGCGGGACCAGCAACTCGAGCAGGCGCGCCGCCTGCTCGAGTCCGGCGATCACCTCCCGCAGTTCCGCCGCCGTCCACTCCGGCTTGGCCGCGAGCTTGACGAGCGCCGCCTGCGCCTTTCGCACCAGTTGGGCCATCGGGGGTGCCCCCGCCGCGGGGCAGTAGACAAATACCGGCACCGAGACCTCGACCCGGGATTTCCCCACCTGGAAGAGCACGCGCTTGTGCACGGCGAGAGCCCGCAGCTCATAGCCGGGAATTTCGGGCGCCAGGGGCGGCGGGGCGGCCCCTGGCTCCGCCGGAGCAGCGCGCAGCGGCCAGATTCCGGCCAGCATTCCGGCGAGAAGGATGAGGCGGCGCATGCGACGATGGTAACAACCCGCGCGCCGGAACTTGAGGACTAACTTACAAAAGTTTGCCCATGCTAAACTCTTTCGTAAGGCGGCCGAAATAGGTGGTTGCACCCAGTGGTGCGCAGAGCGCGTCCGACTCTTCCCTCTCAATCGGCGCGGCACAACACGGACGTTGTGACCTCAGTTCCAAGGATCGGCCATGTCGGTTGTCATCAACACAAATTCGGCGGCGACCATCGCCGCCAATAATCTCGCGTACTCGAACGCCCAGCTGAAAAACAGCCTGAACCGGCTGTCCAGCGGCTCGAAGATCGTCAATCCCTCCGATGACGCCGGCGGCCTGGCGGTGTCGATGAAATTGACCGCCACCTCCAATCGCGAAAGCGAGCTGCAGGGAAACCTCGGCGACGCGGTCTCCTACGCCCAGACGCAGGACGGCGCACTCTCGGTCGCCGGGTCAATCCTCGACCGGATCTCCGAGCTGGCCACGCTCTATAGCGATCCGACCAAGAACTCCTCGGACCTGGCGAACTATAACGACGAGTTCACCCAGCTCCAGAGCGAGCTCACCGCGATCGGGGGCGAGACCTTCAACGGGATCAGCCTGTTCGGCTCCGGCAGTCTGGCGGTGGATACAACGGACGACCTCGCCTCCGCGAGCGCCGTCGCCGTCGCGCAGCAGAACTTGCTGGCCACCGGCGGGTTCACGACGTTTTCGGACAATTGGGCCAACTTGAGCAACTGGACGTCCGACACCTCTGGAGGTGGGACCGGCTCGGTCTCCGGGAATCAGCTGCAATTGAACACGAACACGGCCGACGTCAATATCACCTCCAACGCATCCTATTCGGGCCCGTTTCAAATCACGGCTAATTTCAATGTCAGCGGAGGCAATTCGGGACTCACTGTGAGTTATGGAAGCACGCAGCTCGCGGATCTCGAATCCACGACGTACAGTGGCACCCACAGCCTCAAAATCGATGTCGACGCTTCGGGCAATTCCAGCTTGTACGTCGACGGAACGCTGGTCCCCTCTCAGGGTCAGACGGGGATCGATACCTCCAGCCCGCAGTCGATCGTGCTGGATCAAGATTCCGCCGGATCAGGATCGGCCGTGGTTGGGCCGATCACCATCTCGAGCTTGGCCAGCGGCGGCAACACCGAGACGGTGGCGACGGCCTCCTCGCTCGGCAGCCTCTCCCTCTCCAGCATCACCGGAGCGATCCAGGACGTCGCCACCATGCGGGCGCAAAACGGCGCTGAGCAGAGCCGGCTCAACTTCGCCTCGACCCTGCTGACGACCAACCAGACCAACCTGCAGTCCGCCATCAGCAACATCTCCGACGTCGATGTCGCCGCGGAAACGACCAACCTGGCGAAGTGGAACGTCCTCGTCCAGGCCGGCACCTCCATGCTCACCCAGGCGAACCAGTCCGCCCAGATGGCCCTGAAGCTGATCACGGGGTGATTAGCGGCGTGGGCGCAGGCGCTGGAGCAAACGCTCGATCTTCTCCACGGAAACGCTGCTCAGATGGTGCTCGAGCCCCTCGACATCGCGCGCCACGACGTCCGCCGGCACGCCCAATTGGGTCAGGAAGGCGGTTAGCACCCGGTGGCGATGCCGGATCCCGAGCGCCGCGGCCTCGCCGGTGGCCGAGAGGGTCAGTCCGCGGTAGCGCTCGTAATTCAGCAGGCCGGCCTTCGCCATTTTCTGCACCATCGACGTGACGCTCGCCGGGGCGATGTGCAGCTGCTGCGCAATGTCCGCCACCCGGGCGTAGCCCTTGGCCTCAATCAATTCGTGAATGCGCTCGAGGTAATCCTCCCAGTTTTCCGAAAGCGAATTGGGCGAGTGCATGGAACCGGGTCAATTCAGCCGGACAAATAAAATTAGACAAATCTAAAAAACCATTGACACCTAGATATATCTAGTAGTTTTAGTTATGGCTTAATTTGAGTCATGAAGCTAAACCTGCTCCCGCCCGCGCCTTCCCCGCAGCCATGAACAGCGGCGGGCCAACTGAGGAGGGACTCCCGGAGGCTGCCCCATCCGACCGCAGCCATCTTTCGCTCGAAGGCTACCACGGCAGCGTCCGGGTGCCGCACGCCTCGGCCCGGCCTTGGTTCCATTACCTGGCCTTCGCCGGCCCGGCGCTCCTGGTCAGCGTGGGTTACATGGACCCCGGCAACTGGGCGACCGATCTCCAGGCGGGAGCGCAGTTCAAGTACAGCCTGCTCTGGATCGTGGGGCTCTCCAGCGCGATGGCCATGGTCCTGCAGATTATCTCGGCGCGCCTCGGCGTGGTCCTGGGCAAGGACCTCGCCCAATGCTGCCGGGACTTTCTGCCCGCCTGGACCCGCTGGCCCAACTATCTTAGCTGTGAGATCGCCATCGCCGCCTGCGATCTGGCGGAGGTCCTCGGCAGTGCGGTCGCGATCCACCTGCTTTTTCCGCGCATCTCCCTGCTCGCCGCGGTGCTGATCACCGCGCTTGACGTGCTCCTGCTGCTCTCGCTCCAGCGGTTGGGCATGCGCCGGATCGAGTCGGTGATCCTCGTCCTGATCTCCACGATCGGAATATGCTACTTCATCGAGATCTTCGTCCTACCCCAGACCCAGCCGAATTTCTCCGAAATGGGGCGTTGGCTCTTCGCGCCCGACCTGTCCGCCTTCTTCCGCAGCCGGGACCTGGTGTATGTCGCGATCGGCATCATCGGCGCCACCGTCATGCCCCACAACCTGTACCTGCATTCCGCCCTGGTGCAGTCGCGAAAATTTGCCCGGGACGAGGGCTCTATCCGGCGGGCCCTGCGCTACAACACGATCGACACGGTGGTGGCGCTTTCCGTGGCGTTCCTGGTCAACGCCGCGATTCTTGTCCTGGCGGCGGTGGTCTTCTTCGGACATGACAAGGTGACCCTGGCCTCTGGGAAGGTGGTCGCGTTTGGCGCCGACGCCGACTGGATCCAGGTCGCCTACGTCACCCTGGCCCCGCTGCTCGGCACCGTCGCGGCCAGCCTGCTCTTCGCGGTGGCGCTCTTGGCCAGCGGACAGAGCAGCACCATCACGGGCACCCTGGCCGGCCAGGTCGTGATGGAGGGATTCATGCATTGGCGGATTGCACCCTGGGTGCGCCGGCTGATCACCCGGATTTGCGCGATCACCCCGGCCATCATCCTGATCGGCCTTCGCGGGGACAACAGTGTGACCGATCTCCTGACCCTGAGCCAGGTCGTCCTGGCGATCCAGCTGCCCCTGGCGATGTTCCCGCTCATGGCTTTCGCCGCTTCCAAGCGGAGAATGGGGGAGCAGCGGATCGGCTGGTTCCTCATGGCGACCGGCTGGGCGTCGTGCCTGATGATCACCGCCCTGGACATTTACGGCCTGCCCGGGGCCATTCACGACGCCATCGGCGTGTTCACCGGGCGCTGAAATGCTCCAACGTCCGCAATTTCAACGGAACGGATTCGAGGCGGTCGCGTGTTATTATTCCGGCGTGGGCCATTTTTGGAATCAAAATCCGAAGCGTTGAATCCCTCCGAAGATTCATTATCTTGAGAACCATGCCGATCACTCCGGACCAGATCGTTGCGGAAACACGCGACATGCCCTCGGACGTGGTCGTCGAACTCGTCGACCGGATCATGTTGCAATTGCACGGAGCCATCGAGCCGTCGGTTGAGAAAGCGTGGAGCAACGAGATCCACCGACGCGTCGACGAAATCAAGAGCGGCAAGGTGAAGGGCATTCCCGGCGAAGAGGTATCCAAGGAGATTCGCAAGATCGTCGGTTTGTGAAGCCGCATGAGTTCCATCCGGAAGCTCGGGCGGAATATGCCGACGCGGCGCGCTACTATGCCGGGATCGGCCCGGAGCTGGGCGAGCAGTTTTATCGCGAAGTCGAAAGTTTGATAGAGGAGCTTTCGCGCCATGCCGTGGACACTAGCAACCACCGCTGCTGCAATCTCTCAGTCTCAACATTCAATAGCACTTTCTTAAACCTGCCCCCTCAATCTTGGGCATGAAGATACGGATCGACTTTCCGATCGCGGCGGCCCACCGCCTCAAGGCGATCGACCAACTGAGAGGCTTGGCGCTCCTGCTTATACTTTTCTATCACAGTGGCGGCATGCTGAGCTGGAACTGGACCTATTCCGTCCATGGCGAAGCGGGGGTGGACCTCTTTCTCATCATAAGCGGGTTCGGCTTGGCCCTGAATTGCGTGGATTTGCCGATCGGGCAATTCCTGACGCGGCGCTTCCTGCGGATTTTTCCTAGTTATTGGGTGGCACTAGCGCTCTTTGTCTGGCTCGACGTGCACTATTACGCCGATCACCGCTCGACCGCGGACTTGGTGCTCCATATCCTCGGCCTGCAGTGTTTCTCCGGCACCGCGTTCATGAGCATCAATCAGTCGTTCTGGTTCATCAGCCTTGTCGTCCTTTGCTACGGCCTTTTTCTCCTCCTACGGAAAAAACTGGAGAATTTGTCCCTATTGGTCACGGTCTGCGCGCTGACGACCCTGCTCTGCTATGTCTTCTATCGGCAGATCGGTTTTGACGGAGGTCTCGATCATTTCGTGGTGCGGATCCCGGCGTTCTTCCTCGGCGTGGCCGCGGCCCAGTTTGGCACCGGCCGGGGCGTGCAATTTCGGGTGAACCTTCCCCTCTGCGCCTCGCTTCTGGTGATCGCCTATCTCGGGCTCAACTACGGGCTGAATTGGTTCAACCTGCTCCTCGCCGTCGCCTGTATCCTGACGTTTCTTTGGCTCCAGAAATATTTGACGCAGGATGCCGTCGGGCGCTTCGCCTTGGGGCTGCTGAGCCTACTGGGCGTCTATTCCTACGAAATCTATCTGCTGCATCAGCCGGTCATGCGGAGCTTCAGCCGGGTTGCCATGTATTATTGGTTTGGGATCGCGAGTCCCACCACCCGGCAGGTTTTTGCGGGGATGGCGGGGGGCTTCTTGGTCAGCGTCGCCGCGGCGGTTGTCCTGCATACCCTTGTCGCCGCGCTCTTCCGCTTTTTTTCCGCTGCCCATCGCCCGGGATTCGCGCGCCCCAAACCCGGTTGAACGATTCAGTGAAATAGATTCCGGTTGAGGCTCCGGTACTGGATCGCTTCGAGCGATGAGGGTCGCCCAGGCTTGCGTCGACGGTGCGGTGCCTCCGTATCTCCAAGGAGTTGCGTCTCGGGATTTTTTTTGGCGGTGTCAGGCAGAGCCATTGCCGAGGCCTCAAGCTGGGAGGCGGGCAATGGGCGGTTTCCGGGCCGCCGCTTGTTATTATCCCGCCATGGACAAAAAACATCTCTTCGCGGCTGCGGCGGCCCTTGCCGTCGTCTTTCTCGTCGTTCCGGCCCACGCCCAGAGCACCAGCGCGGTCTTCAGCGGGCCGCAGAACATGGATCAAGGCCTGCAGAACGGGCTCAATAACCTGACCGGTTACGTGTATGCCATTCTCAAGTTCCTCAGCCTGATCGGGCTGGGGATCGCCTATTATTTCGTCACGCACCATGGGGTGGGGAAGGCGATCCTGGCGACGATCGCCGCCATCATGCTCTGGTTCTCGCCGGTGGTCGCCAACATCGCCCAGAATATCGGAGCGGCCGCAGCGCAGCAGTCGACCGTCAGCTCGAGCCCGGGCGGCTAGATGGGACGGACGGCGGGGACGTTCTCCCGCTTTTTCGTTTGCGCGCGCGCACCGGCGGCACTCGCATGTGCGCGCAAGCATGTATCTCAAGGCGCTCAGACTTCACGGCTTTAAATCCTTTCCCGATGCGACGACCCTGCGCTTTGAGCCCGGAGTGACCGCGGTGGTCGGGCCCAACGGCTGCGGCAAGTCGAACATCGCCGATGCGATCCGGTGGGTCCTGGGGGAGCAGAGCGCCAAAGCCCTTCGCGGCGGCAAGATGCAGGACGTGATCTTCGAGGGCACCGACACGCGGCGCCCCTCGCAGCTTTGCGAGGCCGCCCTGCTGCTCACCGACTGCGAGCGCCAGCTCGGCAGCGAATTCCACGAGATCGAGATCATGCGCCGGGTCCACCGCGACGGCCAGGGCGAGTACTTCTTCAACGGCCAGCCTTGCCGGCTGAAGGACATCCAGAAGCTCTTCATGGACACGGGCATAGGCCGATCGAGCTACTCGGTCATGGCCCAGGGCCAGATCGACCAGATCCTGTCTTCCAAGCCCGAGGAGCGCCGGGCGGTCTTCGAGGAGGCGGCCGGCATCACCAAGTACAAGAGCCAGCGCCGCGAGGCGCTGAACAAGCTGGCGCTGACCGACCAGAATCTCGTGCGGGTGGCGGACGTCGTGGGCGAGGTAGGCCGCCAGATCGGCAGTCTCCGCCGGCAGGCAGCCAAGGCCATGCGCTACAAGCGGCTCAGCCACCGGCTGCGCCACCTCAGTCTGGCGTCGAGCGGCCGGCAGCACCTAATGCTGACCGCCGAGCTCGGGCGCCTCGAGGCCAGGGTGGCGGAACTTCGCGGCGCCGCTGACGAACGCCGCGCGCGGCTCGAAGCCCGTCAGTCCGGAGTCGACGAGCAGAGGGCGCATCGCAGCCGCCTGAATCAGCGGGTGCAGGATGCGCAGCAGGCGGTCTTTGACCTGCGTTCGCAGAAGGAGGCGGCCGACAACGCCGCCAATCTCGCCGACACCCGGCGCGCGGGGCTGGAGGAACGGATCGATGCGGCGGGCGCGAGCCTGCGCGAAACCGAGATGCAGCTCCGCGAAGTCGCCTCGCAGGTTGACACGGGCGCGCAGGACAAACAGCTCCAGCTCAATCTGCTCGGCAGCTCCGATGCGGTGTTTCAGCAGCGCAACCGCGAGGTGGCCATCGCCGAGGGCGCATTGACCCGGTTCGAGCAGGAGGTCCAGCAGGCAAAATTCGAGCTGCTGCAGCTTGAAAGCACTTTCGCGCGGCTGCGCACGGATTGTTCGGGCTACGAGGTCGACCAGAAGACCAGTCTGCACCGCTACGACGCGCTGGCCCAGGAATTGGTCCAGGTCCGCCAACAGCAGGACGCGACGGCGCAGGCCGCCGCCGAGCTTGTCGCCCGTCTCGAACAGGCGCTCGCCGGCAAGACCGCCACCCATGAGGGCACGACGCTCGCCCAGCAGGCGCTGGCCGACCTCACGCGGGAATTCCGCGAGGCCCAGCGGATCCTCCAGGATATCGACCGCCAGCTCGCGCAGCGCGGCGCCCGGCTCAAGCTCCTGCAGCAATTGCACGAGCGCTGGGAGGGATTTGGGGAGGGCGCCAAGGCGGTCCTGCAGGGACGCCTCGATGCCGCGCTGGCCGGATCGGCCGCGGTCCCTCTCACCCGGGGGCTGGAAGTCATGCCCGAGTTCGGCTCCGCGATCGAGGCGTTGCTCGGCTCCGCGGCCGAGGCGATCAGCGTCAGCGACGTCGGCACGGCGCAGCGGATTCTCGCGCAGCTCGAAAGGGACCAGATCGGATCGGCCATCCTCCGGATCGCCGAACTTCGGCGTCCGCCGGTCCCGGCGGGCGAACTCCCCCCGGGATTGGCGCCGGCCACCGTGGCGCTGCGCGATCCGGAAGCGGAGCATCCGGCCGTCGCCTTGTTGGCGGCCTGCTACATCGCCGACGACCTCAATAGTTTCCTGGAATACTGGCGGACACGGCCGGATTTCGATTTTCTCGCCGTGGCCACCCGGCGCGGGGAGATCGTGGACCGCCGCGGCCTCGTCTCCGGCGGCCATCGCTCGGAGAAAAAGCGGGCCGACGGCATCGTGCAGCGCGAGATCGACTTGCGCGAGACCGCCCGGGCGCTGGCGGACGAGCAAAAGCGGCACGACCAGCAGAAGTCCGCCATCGACGGCTTGGGCGCGCGCCTGGCGGAGGCGGAACAGGCGCTCGAGCAGCGGCGGGTCGAACTCATGGCGGCCACCCAGACCGTCGCGGCCGCCCAGGCCGACCAGCGCGGCGCGCAGCGCGCCGCGGATGATGCTGGGAACCGCGTGCGCCGGATGGAGCAGGAGTTGAAGACGGTGGAGGAGGCCCGAAACGAGGCCCAGACGCGCTGGCAGAAGGCGCAGCTCGGGCTGGCCGAGGCCGAAGCCGCGGCGGTGGCCCAGCGGGAAAAGATTTCGGGAGTGGAAGCCCGGCTGGCCGAGACCCGCGTCGAACGCGAGGCCAAGCGCGAGGGGTTGGCGCAGGCCCGCCTGGAACTGGCCGAGCGGCGCCAGAAGGTCGAAGTGCTCGACCGCGGCCTTGGCGAAATGGAGAAGCGCCGCCGGCAGCTCGGCGAGCTTCTCGTGCAGCGCCAGCAGGAGATCGAGGCTTGGACCGAGCAGTCCGCCGACTTGGAGCGCGAGGCCGCCGCGGCGCGCGCGCGCGCGCTGCAGCTGGAGAGCACCTTCGGGGTCGCCCGCGAGCAGGTGGAGAAGATCCGCGGAGAGCTCGTCGAGGTGGAGCGAGCCATCACGGCCCTGGAAACCGAGCAGTCCGCCCTCCGCGCCCAGTCCGACTCGGCCCAGGGCGACCTCAGCGCGCAGGAGATCAGGCTGGCGGAACAGCGCCAGCGCGCCCTCTTCCTGGCCGACGAGGTCACCCGAGAATTTCAGGCCGACGTGGCGGCGCTCGATTGGCCGCGCCTCCTCTGGCGCGCCGACGACGAACCCGAGGGGCTCCAGGCCCTGGATCTCGACGACGACGAGCCGGCCGCGGCGGAGGCGCCGGCGCGGCTCGAGGGCGCCGCCGCGGTTCCGGCGCCCGAACCGAAGGCCAAGCCCCGGCGGCCCAAGAAGCCGAAAGGGGACCCGACGGAGGCCGACCTGGCGGCGCTCGAGGGCGCGAACTGGGACGAGATCGCGGTCGAGATCGACGCGCTGCGGCAGCGCCTGTCGGCCCTGGGCGCGGTCAACCTCGTGGCGATCGAGGAATACGCCGAGCTCAAGCAGCGCCACGATTTCCTCCGCGCGCAGAGCGGCGACCTTGCCGGCGCCAAGGCCGAGCTCCTGCGCGCCATCGACGAGATCAACCGCACTTCCCTGCAGCAGTTCGAGGTCTCCTTCGCCCAGATCCGGAAAAACTTCGAGTACACCTTCCAGACCCTCTTCGGGGGAGGGCGCGCCTCGCTCGAGCTGGTCCAGACCGACGACGTGCTGGAAAGCGGCATCGAGATCGTGGCGCAGCCTCCGGGCACGAAGCTCAAGGGCATCACCCTCCTCTCGGGCGGCCAGCGGGCGCTGACCGCGGTGGCGCTGCTCTTCGCCCTCTACCTGGTCAAGCCCTCACCCTTCTGCCTGCTCGACGAGCTGGATGCGCCGCTCGACGAGTCGAACATCGGGCGCTTCACCGACCTGCTGAAGAAATTCGTCGTGAATTCGCAGTTCATCATCATCACGCACAACAAGCGCACGGTGGCGGCCGCCGCGGCGATCTACGGGGTGACCATGGAGGAGCGCGGGGTCTCCAAGACGGTCTCCATGCGCTTCAACCACGAGCGCGGCGAGCCCGAGGCCCAGCCGCACAACCTCGCCGAGGCCGTGACCGGCACCCACCTCGCCGCCGCCCCGGTCTGACGGGCGGCCTCGCGCGCGGATGAAATTCCTGCTGGTCGACGGCTTCAACCTGGCCTACCGCTGTTTTTTCGCGATTCCCGAGCTGACGCGGGCGGACGGATTTCCCACCAACGCGCTGCATGGCTGGGTGAAATCGCTCTGGAAGCTCGCCGACCAGGAGCGGCCCGACGCCACGCTGGTCTTCTTCGACCTCGGCGGGGCGCAGGACCGGCTCGTCCTCCTCCCCGAATACAAGGCCCATCGCGCGGATATGCCCGAGCCGCTGGTGCGGCAGCTGCCTTATATCAAGGCGTTCACCCGGGCGATGGGCCTGGCCGGCATCGAGCGCGAGGGGGTGGAGAGCGACGATCTCCTGGCCTCCGAGGCCGTGACCCTGGCGGCCGCGGGCCACGAGATCCTGATCGTCAGCTCCGACAAGGATTTCGCCCAGATCGTCGGCGGGAGGATCCAGATCATGCTGCCGCCTCCGACGGCGAATCCGAAGCTCGGCTGGCGGCGGATGGACGGGGCCGGCGTCGCCGAGAAGTTCGGGGTGCCTCCCGCGGGGATCGCCGATTATCTCGCGCTGGTCGGCGACACCTCGGACAACATCCCCGGGGTGGCCGGGGTCGGGCCCAAGACCGCGGCGAAGTGGCTCGCCGAGCACGGCAGCCTTGAGGGCGTCATCGCCCGGGCCGCGGAATTGAATCCGGAGCGCTTCCGCGCCGTGGTGGCGGCGGACGCGGAGCGCCTCCGGCGCAATCGCGCGATCACGACGCTCAATCTCAAGCTTGCTCCCGTGCCGACGGAGCGGCCCCCGGCGCAGCCGGCCGAGTTGTTCCGTCTCCTGGAGGAGATGGAGATGAAGACCGCGCTGGCGGAAGCCAGGAAGCGCTACCTGGAGCCGGAGCTATTCTAAGGTAGGCCGCGTTGTCCCCAACGCGGGGGGCGGACCTCCGATGCGGGCAAAGCGACCGGCGGGTTGGGGACAACCCGCCCTATCGGGGGCAGAAAATGGTTGAACGCGCTCGCCCCCCCGTGTCCTCTGGCCCTGTGTCCGAAAAAAAGCCCATTTTGATGCTCGGGCTGCCGAAGGGCAGCCTCGAGGAATCCACGGTCAAGCTCTTCGCCAAGGCGGGGTGGAAGATCGCGATGGGCTCGCGTTCCTACAAGCCGTCGATCGATGACGAGGAGCTCGACGGCCGCTTTGTGCGCGGGCAGGAGGTCAGCCGCTATGTGGCGCAGGGATTTTTTGACTGCGGCCTCTGCGGCCAGGACTGGATCCTGGAAAACGAATCCGACGTGGTCGAGGTCTGCGACCTGATCTACAGCCGCGCCTCGACGCAGAAGGCGCGCTGGGTGCTATGCGTGCCGGAAGCCTCCCCGGTCCAGCGCCCCGCCGATCTCGCGGGCAAGCGTATCGCGACGGAACTCGTCGGCACCGTCCGGCGCTATTTCGCCGCGAAGAAGATCCCGGTGGAGGTGGAGTTCTCCTGGGGCGCCACCGAGGTGAAGGTCCCGGACCTGGTCGACGCGATCGTCGACCTCACGGAGACCGGCAGTTCCTTGCGCGCCAACAAGCTGCGCATCGTGGACACGATCCTGGAGACGAACACGAAGTTCATCGCCAACCGGAAAAGCTGGGCCGATCCCGCGAAGCGCCGGAAGATCGAGACCATCGGCCTCCTTCTTCGCGGCGCCCTGGAGGCGGAGACCAAGGTCGGCCTGAAGATGAACGCGCCGAAAAAGTCCCTGGCCAGGATCATTCAGGCCATTCCCGCGCTGCGCAACCCGACGGTCTCGCCGCTGAGCACCGCCGGCTGGGTGGCGCTCGAGACCATCATCGACGAACGCGTCGTGCGCGAAATCATCCCCCAGCTCAAGGCCCTCGGCGCCGAAGGCATCGTCGAGTATCCGCTGAACAAGGTGGTTTACTAAAACAATGGTCACGCTCGCCCTGCTGCAGCACGCCTGCGGGTCCGAGCCGGCGGCCAACCTGGACAAGGCGCTCGCCCTGGCGGCGCGGGCGGCGCGGCGCGGCGCGAACATCATCTGCACGCAGGAGCTCTGCTGCTCGCAGTATTTTTGCCAGAGCGAGGCCCACGCCAATTTCCGGCTGGCCGAGCCGATCCCGGGCCCGAGCACGGCCGCGTTCCAGCAGCTCGCCCGGCGGCACGGGGTGGTCGTCATCGCCTCGCTCTTCGAAAAGAGGGCGAAGGGACTTTACCACAACACCGCGGCGGTGATCGACGCCGACGGCTCGCTCCTGGGAATCTACCGCAAGATGCACATCCCGGACGATCCGCTCTACTACGAGAAGTTCTACTTCACGCCGGGCGACACCGGGTTTCGCGCCTGGAAGACGAAGTTCGGCCGGATCGGCGTGCTCATCTGCTGGGACCAGTGGTATCCGGAGGCGGCGCGCCTCACCGCGCTCCAGGGCGCGGACGTGCTCTTTTATCCGACCGCCATCGGCTGGCTTCCGCGGGAGAAGAGGAAACATGGCGCGACGCAGCACGCCGCCTGGGAGACCATCCAGCGGGCGCACGCGATCGCGAACGGGTGCTTTGTCGCCGCCTGCAACCGCGTCGGCCGGGAGAAGCCCGCCGGCGGCGGCGGCATCGAATTCTGGGGCCAGAGCTTTGTCGCGGGCACGAGCGGGGAGCTCCTGGCTGTGGCGGGCGCCCGCCGGGAGGAAATTCTCCTGGTCTCGGTCGATTTGGCGAAGGTCGATGCGACCCGGACGCACTGGCCCTTCCTGCGGGACCGCCGGATCGACGCCTATGGCGACATCACGAAGCGCTTCGGCAGCTGAAACTCCCGCCGCGCTCGGGTTTCGCTGGCCGGCCGAGTGGGAGCCGCAGGAGGCCGTCTGGCTGTCCTGGCCGCACAACCGGGAGACCTGGCCGGGCAAGTTTCGCCGGATTCCGGCCGTGTTGGCCGGGATCGCGGCCCAGATCAGCCGTTGGGAAAAGGTGCGCATCAACCTCGCCCGGGCGGGGCAGCCGCGGGCGCGCGCGCTGCTGGAGCGTGCCGGGGCCGAGGCGGCGAACGTCGAATTCTTCGACCATCCCACGAATGACGCCTGGTGCCGGGACCACGGGCCGATCTTCGTCAAAAGCACCCGGACGGGCGAGGTCGCGCTGACCGATTGGGAATACAACGCCTGGGGCGGCAAGTACCCGCCCTACGACCGCGACAATCGGATCCCGTCCCGCATTGCCCGCGCGCTGCGCCTGCGCCGGTTCCGCGGCGGCATGGTGCTCGAGGGAGGCTCGATCGATGGCAATGGGCGGGGCCTGCTGCTGACGACCGAGGCGTGCCTGCTCAATCCGAACCGCAATCCGCGGCTCACGCGCGCGCAGATCGAGCGCCGGCTGCGCGATTATCTCGGGGTGCGGGCGGTGCTCTGGCTCGGCGACGGCATCCTCGGCGACGACACCGACGGGCATGTCGACGATCTCTCCCGGTTCTTTCGGTCCGACGGCATCGTGACCGCCGTGGAGCGCAACCGGCGCGACGGAAATTATGCCGCGCTGCGGGAAAACCTCGAGCGCCTCCAGGCGTTGCGCACGCCCTCCGGCGGGAAATTTGCCATCGCCGAGCTGCCGATGCCGGCGCCCAGCTTCTATCGCGGCCGCCGGCTTCCGGCCAGCTACGCAAATTTTCTCGTCATCAATGGCGCGGTGCTCCTGCCGACCTTCCGCCAGCCCCGGCGCGACGCCGCGGCCGCGGAGGTGCTGGCCGGTTGTTTTCCGGGGCGCGCGATCGTCCCGATCGATTGCCTGGATCTGGTCTGGGGCCTGGGCACGCTGCATTGCCTCTCGCAGCAGCAGCCGGCCTGAGCCGGCCGGGCGCCGGCCGCCGATTCTGCTCGTATTTCGCGGAGTCATTTCCGATCAACGCACGAACACCGCATGGGGAATCGCGCCACCGACTGGGTGCTCCGGCACACTCATCGCCTCATCGGAATCCCCGAGGCGGCGTTGATTGCGGCCATCCTGTGGGCGGGGCATGGCATCACCCTCGGGCTGGCGGCCACGTGGGTCACGGTGGTCGGGCCCGCGGCGAGCTGGGCGCTCCTGCGGCTGCTGGCGGGCGACCGCCTGCCCGACCGGGGTAAGACGGGGCGCTTTCTGGGCGCCGCCGTGATCTGGCTGGTGTTCATCGGCGCCGCCTGGGAGGGATGGGCGGACGGCGACCTCGGGAGCATGCATGCCGTCATGGCGATTTATATCCTGGTCGGCTTGGGCGGGCTGCGGTGGTGGCGGGGCCGGCTGCCGTCCGGCGCGCTCGGCGAGAGCAGCCGGATCATGGCCGTTGTGCTGGCGGCCTTCGGCCTGCTCCATCCGTTTATCACGCCCTCGCTCTGCGGCACGGGCGATGGCCAGTGGTATGCCACGCTGCTCGCCGACATGGTCCGGCAGGTCCGGGCGGGGGTCTTCCCCGTCTTCGTCGGACAGAGCGAATACCAGTTCAACGGGGCGATCAATCCGCTCCGCCTGGCACCCGGCTTCCACTACCTCGGCGCTCTCCTGGACTGCCTGACGCTGCGCACCCTCGATCCCGTCGCGCTGCTGAATCTGCTGCTGGTCGCCGCGGGCACGGCGACCGGAATCACCTCCTACCTGTGCCTCGCCGCCCTCCTGCCGGCGCGGCGCTGGCTGGCCTGCCTCGTGGCCTTGATCTTCCTGGCCTGCCCGGGCGTCCTGGGACTTCCCTATAAGAACGACCTTTACCTGACCTGGATCGCCGCCCCGCTGGTTCCGCTCGTCCTCTACGGTTGCCTGCGCTCCTTTCAGACCCTGGATGCGGGAGCCATCGCCTGCCTGGCGGGCGGGATGGGCCTGCTGTGGTGGGCCCACTCGCCGGTGGCGATCTGGATGACGTTCCTGGCCGCGTTCTCGCAGCTGATTCGCCTCGCGGTGCGGCGACCCCGCTGGACGGAGCTTTGGCGGGAGGGTTCGGCCGTGGCGCTCTTTCTCGCCGTGGCCGCCTACCCGCTGGTGTCCGTCCTGGTGGTCAGGCCGGAGGCCGGAGAGCGGGTGGCGACTTTCAGCGCCGGGCTGTCGGCGGCCCGCGGCGCCGAATATGTCGAGCAGGTCTTTCCCGCCGTCTTGCTGCCGCTGCGGGACCGCTCGCCGAGCATCGAGGACCTGCAGCTCGGCTACAGTCTCTGGCTGCTCTGGCTCGGGGCCCTCGTGATCGCCGGCCGGCGCCGCTGCGCCCCGCTTCTGTTCCTCGTCGTCTCGTCGCTGGGCCTCATCCTGCTGCTGACGCCCGTTCCGCGGCTGAACCTGGCCCTTTGGCGCGCCGTGCCGGACGTGATCGTGGGAGTTTCGGGGGACTATCCCATGAACCGGCTCTACCTCCTTCTGGGCTGTTTCGCCGCCTTCGGGGGCTGGCTCGCCTGCAACGGAATCCTGGATCGGGCTCCCGCCGGGCGGTTCGTGATCTATCCCCTCCTGGCGCTGCTCGGCCTCTGGAGCGGATTCGAGGGTTGGAAGCTGGCGGCCGATGCCAGCGCCGAATGGCCGCCCCCTCCCTCCGGCCGCCGGGCGCTGATGATCGAAAATGCCGGCCTGACCCGCTATTCCTACCTCAGCTTCCCGGGCGTGCCGCCCTATTACACCCACGGGGTGACCGATCCCCGCCTGGAGTCCCGGCTGCTCGCGCGCGACTCGCGCCGGCTGCTCGCCGGGGACATTGAGTCCATCGAGGCCGGAACCGCGGGAGGCGTCGAGGTTCTGCGGGAGGGGACTTTCCGGGCCGATCCGAAGGACCGGCCGATCTTCCAGTACCAGCCGCACCTGGTCCTCGAGCCGGGCCGCCGCTACGCCCTGATCCTCGACAGCGCGCAGCCGGAGGCGACGGGCGTCCTGATCCCGCACGGCGAAACGATGTTCCGCCTGTACGCATTTCCCGAATACGGATCGGCCCGGTCCTTTGGCATGGCCCCGGGGCACTCCCGGCTGCTGCCCCTCTGGACCGACCAGGACCGCCCGGAGGAGATCAGCCTCGAGTTCCGGACCACGGGCGATTGGACGCGGCGGGATTTCAGCACGCTCGGCCCCTTCCGCTTCCTCGCCTATGATCCCGCCCGCCTGCCCGTGGAGGTGACGGCGTTCATCCCCTACCGGGCCCGGGTCACGGCGGCGGAAGAGGCCTGGCTGGAGACCCCGCGCATGTACCAGGATGCGTACCAGGCCGTCGTCAACGGGCGCCGGGTCGAGGTGGCAAAATCGCCCGCGGGGCTCGTCATGGTGCCGGTGCCGGCGGGCGTCAGCCACGTGAAGGTGCAGTACTATCCTCCCTTCCTTCTCCTGGCGTCATTCTGGGCGTCGCTTCTGGCCGGCCTGGCGGCGGCGGGTGTCGCCCTCCGCTGCCTCGGGCGCGAGGTGCGCGCGGGCCTGGCCGCCGATTCCAAGCTCGCCTTTGGTTTCGGGCCCCCGTGAAACTTCGGCCGTGAAACCGTCGATTTTCGCGCTGCTCCTCGCGAGCGGGCCGCTCCTGGCCGGCTGCTCGGTCGCCACCTCCCTGCGCGAGCGGGCGGCGGTCGACCGCGCGCCCCATGCGCGCGTCTTCGCGGCCGATCCCCGGCCCACGTTCGAGGCGGGGCGGGCGGCCCTGGATCCGATGGGGTTTCGCCTCACCCATGGCGGCGCGGCGGAGGGCCAGATGGACGCGCTCAGCGCGGTGATGCCCGGGGAGGCCGGGGAAAACGCCCGGCAGGTCTCGCTCCACGCCGAATTCCACTCGGCCGAAGGGGGGACGGAGGTGAAGGTGACGCTGAAGGAGATCATCGAGGACGACTCCGCCCACCTGGGGATGGCGACGAGCTCGACGATGCGCGACACGCCGCTCTACGAGGTCTTTTTCCACGCAATCCAGGCGAATCTCACCGCGCCTCCGCGCTGAGACCGGGCGCTCGAAGGTAGGGCGCGTTGTCCCAACGCGCCGAGCGGACCTTGGGCTCGGACGGAGTCGCCGGCGGGTTGGGACAACCCGCCCTACCATCCTGAAAATCTGCTTGCCGGGCGGAGCCGGGCATGAGAGGCTGACCTTTCGCGGCATTTCCAATGGTCAGATCGGCGTCGCCGCGATGCTCCCGCCGGTCCGTTCTCAAGTTCAACAGTCAACCCAGGGCTCCGCTTCGGCGGGGCCATCCCGGTCAGGCTGGCGTCGCAGGAGCCCGACGCCCGTTGTCCGGCCCACGCCTATGAGTTCAGTAATGCAAGATTTGCTCGCCCAGTCCTCCTTCGACAAGTTGAAGGAAGGCGCCATCGTCCCGGGCACCATCACCGAAATCCGCCAGAACGAGGTCGTGGTCGACATCGGCGGCAAATCCGAGGGCGTCATTCCCGCCGGCGAGTTCATCGACATCGGCGAGCTGCAGATCGGCTCCCAGATCGAGGTCATGGTCGAGCGCCTGGAGGACCGCAACGGCAGCCCCATCCTCTCCTTCGACAAGGCCGAGCAGAAGAAGAATTGGGAGAACATCCTCACCAAGTTCCCCGAGGGCTCCGTCGCCACCGGCCGCGTCAAGGCCAAGGTCAAGGGCGGGCTCATCATCAGCATCGGCGTCGACGCCTTCATGCCGGCCTCGCACATCGACGTGCAGCCGCCCAAGAACCTCGACCAGTACGTGGGCCAGACCTATGATTTCAAGGTCCTCAAGATCAACTTCGACCGGCGCAATATCGTCCTCTCCCGCCGCGAGCTGATCGAGGAGCAGCGCACCAACAAGCGCCGCGCCCTGCTCGACTCTATCCAGCCCGGCCAGGTCCGCCGCGGCGTGGTCAAGAACATCACCGATTTCGGCGCCTTCATCGATCTCGACGGCATGGACGGACTGCTGCACATCACCGACATGAGCTGGGGCCGCATTTCCCATCCCTCCGAGATGGTGAAGCAGGGCGAGGAGATCCAGGTCATGATCATCGAGGTCAACCGCGACAAGGAACGCGTCTCCCTCGGGCTGAAGCAGACCACCCGCAACCCGTGGGACGAGATCGACCGGAAATTCCCGGTCGGGGCGAAGATCCACGGCAAGGTCGTCAACCTCGTGCCCTACGGCGCCTTCATCGAGCTCGAGCCGGGAGTCGAGGGCCTGGTCCACATCACCGAGATGTCCTGGACCAAGCGCATCACCAAGCCTTCGGAGCTGCTCAAGGTCGGGCAGGAGCTGGACGCGGTCGTGCTCGGCATCCAGAAGGAGGAGCAGAAGATCTCGCTCGGCCTCCGCCAGCTCGAGCCCAATCCCTGGGACATGGTCCGCCACAATTACCCGATCGGGGCGCGCGTGCGCGGCAAGGTGCGCAACATGACCACCTACGGCGCCTTCATCGAGCTCGAGGAGGGCATCGACGGCATGGTGCACATCTCCGACATGAGCTGGACCCGCAAGGTCAACCATCCTTCGGAGGTCCTGAAGAAGGGCGACGAGGTCGACGCCATCGTGCTCGACGTCGATCCCCAGCAGCAGCGGATCAGCCTCGGCATGAAGCAGCTCGCGACCGACCCCTGGTCGGACATCGACAGCTTCTTCAAGATCGGCGACGTCGTGCAGGGCACCGTCACCAAGGTGACTTCCTTTGGCGCCTTTGTGGAGCTGAAGGACGGCATCGACGGCCTCGTGCACATCTCGCAGATCAGCGAGGACCGCATCGACAAGGTGAAGGACGTCCTCAAGCCCGGCCAGCCGGTGACCGCCCGCGTGATCAAGATCGATCGCGACGAGCGCCGCCTCGGGCTCTCGATCAAGGCCGCCAACTACAGCAGCGAGCAGCTCGCGGCCGAGACGGCGACCTACGAGGCCCTGAAGCGGAGCGCGGACAACGACATGATGAACCTCGGCGACATCCTCGACGAGGCTTCCAAGAAGGAAGAGTCCTGAAAATCGGCCTTCTCGGCGGGAGCTTCGATCCCGTGCATTTCGGCCATCTGCTGGCCGCGCAGGACGCCTTTGAGCAGAAGAGGCTGGACCGGCTCATCCTGGTCCCGGCCGCGCGCGCCCCGCTCAAGCCCGCCGACGTGGCCTCCCCGGCCGCGGACCGCCTGGCCATGCTCCAGGCCGCCGTCGCATGGGACCGGCGCTTCGAGATCTCCGATTACGAGCTGAAGAAGGGCGGGATCAGCTACACCATCGATTCGGTGCGGCATTTCCGGGGGCTCTTTCCCCACGACGAGCTGTACTGGATCGTCGGCGGGGACCAGCTGCCGCAGCTGCACCTGTGGAAGGACGCCGAGGAGCTGGCCCAGCTGGTCGAATTCATCTTCCTCGAGCGGCCGGGTTATCCGGTGAAGGCCTCCCCGGACATTCCGGGCCTGCGCCTGCACCGCTGCGACGGGCATCTGCTGGCGGTCAGCTCGACAGAGCTGCGCGAACGCACGCGGCAGGGCCTGGCGCTGGATTATTTCGTGCCCCACAAGGCCATCGTCTACATCCGCGAAAAGGGCCTGTACCGCGGCTCCTCCCGCCCCGCATGAAGGCCGCACGATCGCGCTCGCGCGCCCTGCTCAAGCTCTGCTGCCGGGCGCTTGCGGAAAAGAAGGCCGAGAACCTGCGCGTGCTCGAGGTCGGCGCCGAATCCTCGATCACCGACTATCTCGTGCTGGCCACCGGCACCTCCGAACCGCACCTGCGGGCGCTCCGGAACGAGCTGGAGCAGGCGCTGCAGGCGTCCGGGACGAGGCTGGTCGGCCTCGAGACGGCGGAGCAGAGCGGCTGGACGGTCGTGGACGCCTTCGACGTCATGGTGCACCTCTTCACCCCCGGGCAGCGCGAGCACTACGGGCTGGAGAACCTCTGGAAGGACGCGAAGGAAGTACCCGTGGCGAAGCTGCTCCCGGCTCCGCGAAAGGCGCCCGGGCGCCGCAAGTCGCCGGCCCGCCGGGCTCAAAAGCCGTAGCCGATCGTCGCGGTGATGTGCTGGTCCGCGCGTGCGCTCGGATCGAGGACCGCATTGTCGTATTCGTAGTCGTAGTGAAGATTGAGCGAGAGATGGTTGGTGACCTTGCCCTGCAGGGTCGCGTGAAACTTGTAGTCATAGTTCTGCGACGCCGTGTTGATCGGGCTGCCGACGTCCGCGACCACGCCATTCCGGCCGCGTTCCTCCGGCGAATACTGGATCGAGGCGTCCTCCGAGAAGGTATAGTTGCCGTTGATCTTATAGGTGTAGTCCTGGAAGGCGTTCGCCAGGTAGTCGGAGCCCCCTTGGACCCCCGTGGCGTCAAAGTACTGGACCATCGCGCCGCCGCCGACATCGAGGGTCTGGCGCGGGCCCGTGATCAGCTTGTAGCCGAGATCGGCGGTCTGCTCGAAGTCGGCGTTGATGAGCCGGATCTTGTCCGAGCTGTAGCTCGTGACCGCCTGAATGAACCAGTGGCTGTCGAGATTGTGGCGCCAGCGGAAATCGAGTTCGTCCTGGTCCGTGGTCGGCTGGCCGTCGCTGCTGCCATAAAGGTACATCCCCTTGAACTGCACCTCATCGGGCCCGACGTTCCGGGTCGCTTCCGTCCGCAGACTCGTGGAGACCGTGCGGACGGTCGTGAGCTGGTTGCTATAGCCGAACTCAATTTTGCCCGTCCACTTCGTGATGACCGGCTTCAGGACGTAGAGGGGCCCGGTGACCCACGGCCAAGAAGGCCAGCCGGGCCACCACCAGGGGCCGCGATTCGGCGCCGTGACCACGACCATCGTGGGGAGGGAAATCGCGGGCGCCGGTGCTCCCGGCCCCGTCGGCGGTGGCGCCGCGGTGGTCGGCGCCGAGATGACCACGGGAGCCGTCGCAGGGGCCGCCGGCGCGGGTGGCTTGGGCGGCAACCCGGCCAGGCTTTGCGGCGGGACCGGCGCCGGCGGTTGGTCGACGATCGTGACCTGGCCGGCTTCGGTCACGATATCGCCCAGGATCTCCGAGTGAAAATAGATCTTGCCGTTCTCGCGCTTGATCACGGTGCCGGTGAGACGATCGCCGTTGCTGAGGATCATCACCTGCGAGGCCAGCAGCGCCCGGGGTGCGCAGCACGCGAGGATGGAGAGAACCACGGCAAACGGGAGGGCGCGGATATGGGACATGGTATTCTATCTAACCAAGTTTGGCCTTGCTGGTTCCAGTTTCCGGGGTGAAATCTTTCGGATGAAGGGCATGCGCGGACTCAGGCGGGGATTCACCCTGGTGGAGGCCATGGTCTTGCTGGTGATTGTCGCCTTTCTTTTGGCGATGGCGGTGATGGCGTTCCAGAAGATCCGCCAGACCCGCCAGGAGAAGGCGGCGGCTCCGGCCGGCGCTCCCGCGCCCTGATCGTCGTTCACCGGAGGAAGTTATATTTGAAAATGACCCAGAGCGCGCGGAAGCCGTCGCGCCAGCCGATCTTTTTTCCCTCGGCGTAGGTGCGGCCCGAATAGCTGATGCCGACCTCGTAGATCGGCACGCCGAGCCGCGCCACCTTGGCGGTGATCTCCGGCTCGAAGCCGAAGCGGTTTTCCTCGATGGTTATTTTTTGCAACACTTCCCGGCGGAAGATCTTATAGCAGGTTTCCATGTCCGTGAGATTGAGGTTGGTGGCCATGTTGGAAAGCAGCGTGAGCAGGGTGTTGCCGGCCATGTGCCAGAAATAGATGACGCGATGCGGCTCGCCACCGAGAAAGCGCGAGCCGAAGACAACGTCGGCCTTTCCGGCCAGGATCGGGCCGATGAGCTTGGGATACTCCTGGGGGTCGTATTCCAGGTCCGCATCCTGCGGGATGACGATGTCCCCGGTCGCGGCGGCAAAACCGGAGCGCAGGGCGGCGCCCTTGCCGCGGTTGGCCTCGTGGTAGATGATCCGGTCGACGAGCGGCGCGATCTGGGTGCGCAGCAGGTCCCTTGTTCCATCGCGCGAACCGTCATCGACGATGATGATCTCCCGCTCGGGCCCCGGCGCGGCGCGCACGCGTTCCACGATCGTCCGGATGGTCTTGGCTTCGTTATAGCAGGGAATGACGATTGAGAGGCGCATGAACCTCTAGAAAAGGCGTCAGGCCGCCAGTTGTGAATTCAATTCAAAACGGGCGGCCAGACCGCTTCCCGGCGCTCCCAGGCAAACAGATACTGCTGCGCCAGGCCGGCGAGGCCGCCGAAGTGCACGCGGCCAAAATGCGCGATCGGCCCGGGACGCCACCCATCGAGGCCATAGCGGCGGCC
>Ga0302326_10001581_pt1 | contig 57474 bp, 40 predicted proteins | sample Palsa_T0_3_FD_202264 | JGI IMG/M metagenome (GOLD analysis project Ga0302326, IMG submission 202264) | Peat permafrost microbial communities from Stordalen Mire near Abisko, Sweden - Palsa_T0_3 | ecosystem: Environmental > Terrestrial > Soil > Palsa > Peat permafrost | place: Sweden: Abisko...
GCGTTCGCTGGCCAAGTGGTGGGAGGCGAATAAGTCCACGTCTGAGTGCCCGAGTTGTACGTCGAAGTCGCCATCGAAAGGCCGCCCGTTGCACTTCCGTAAACGCGCTGCGCGTTGGACGTCGGGCCTGCGACAATGAAGGTCCCGGACCACAGGGAGCCTGGTGTGGTGAGATTCGTTACTGGAGCACCCGTGTTGTCAAAGAGCTGGAAGCTCAAGGTTGGCCTGTCGCCGACATTGAAACTCCCACCGGTGCCGCTGCCCCCGCTGACAGTCACGTTCGTAAAGGTGTAACCGTCGAGACTGATGGGCGGCGCCCACTGCGTGATGGCGTGTACCGTGTCGACAGGTGCAATGAGTCCAGGGATGGTTGACGTCGAGGCAGCATGGCAACTGCCACATTCCACATCCGGATTGGCACTGGCGGGGATGGGGTGAGTCGTGAGAATGCAACTCCCATACGTCGGTGAGGAGCTCGACACATCGCACGTTGCGGCCGAGTAACTTGGGTTGCCTCCCGCTGGAAATACGGTGCAGTCCTGGTCACTCGCGCATGGACCGGTCGCGGGCTGACCGAAGGCGGTTGGTGGCACAACGTTCTGGCCCTTGGGGTCGACGCCACCATCCGGAAGCGGTGCACCAGCGAAGAAGACGTTGTCGTGGCAGGTGCCGCACGCGGCCCGCGAGAGCTGCGTTTCCCACACATCGTTGACGTGGCAAGCGGTACAGTTCTTTTCCATCGCCACATCAGGCGTCAGCGCCACGCTGGGGTTTGTTCCGCCAATCGGGAATAACGGAAAGCCCACGTTCAGGTACGCCACCAGGGATGGGTCTGCCCCCTCTCCGTACTCCGGGTGGGCTACGCCTGGCGCCATCTGGTGCTCGCCACGATGGACGGCGTGCCCCTTTCGGATGAGGGTGTTTGGGCTGTAGCCAGCGTTGTTATGGCAGGCCTTGCATGAGGCGATGGGAAGTGAGTCTAGCGCGTAGTCACCGTCGGGTGCGCGCGGCGACTCGGGCGCTATGTGGGCCATATATGTCTTCCCGCCCGAAGCGGAATTCTGGTGACAGGCAAGGCAACTGGAGTTTGGGGCGGTGGCCGATACCTGGCCGCCATCCGCCGGTCCGGCAACGTAGGCCTCGACCGTCCCTGTGCCGATCTGGAAGTCAACCAACTCGAAGTCCTGGTCGAGTTGACTCGCGCCGAGCGCCAAGACAGCGGCGCTGTAGGTCCCCGCGACCTCCTGCGTGTAGGTCGCACCCCCGCTCTGATTAAATGTGCTGCTACTCAAGTTTGAGATGGGATTGAGTGTGTAGCTGATTACGCCGTCCTTGTTCACCCGGAGGTTTGGAGGTCCACCATCCGCGTACCCCTGCAAGTCGGCATACGCGTTGAAGGTAACCACCGGCGAATTCAAGAGCAGGTCCATGTTGGTGACCGTCTTGAGCGGATCGCGCGGGCCATAGACGATGAGCTCCGCGGCACTCAGCTGAGCGGCTTGAATCAGCTGCCCGCAGTAACTGTTGAGGAAGTAGATGGTGAGGACGGGCTGGTCACCCGTGACGAAGAATTGGCCGTTGCTCGGGGTTGAGACCGAGATGCTGGCTCTCACACCCGGTGTTTGGCCCGGTGCGAGTCCCGAACACCCAGCCCCAGGGGGACCCACCGGGCCCGGAGGCCCTGGAGGACCGGTCGGACCGCACGCGAGGGCACAGAGCCCAAGCAGGGCGAAGGCTTGGCGAACCATGGACGCATCGAGTCCCACAAGAGGAGGTCTGCATGCCGGCGCCTTCCATCACCGGCACCTGCGTTCTCCGGAGAACTCGTGCCTACTCCATTGGGGTCGCTACGCCAAGGCCGAGTGTGCCCGCAATTCCTGCGCGGGAAGCTCGTACGTGGTGCAGGAATTGCGGCCACCGCCCCAAGCGGGGAGGCGTGAAGAGCGCTGCATCCTCGAGGCCAGCCGGTTGGGTAACCGACAGTCGCGTGCGGGCCCATCCACGCAATTTGCCTTGCCGGCGCTTGACTCGTGGACAGTCCGCGGTGCTTGGCCACCAGCTGGTTCGGGCTGAGTACTTCAGTCGTAGGCGACTCCGGCTCTACGCGTGATTGCGGAAGGCGCTGGTCTGCACCATGGACTTCTGGCAACCTCCCGAGAGTTCATTCGCACTGGGCGCAGCCCTCCGTGAAGTTCCTCCGTCTCATTCGCCCGAGCCTAAGGGCATCGCCGACTTGGGGGTCACATATGAAGAACATCCGTTTCATGGCATCGATTTTAGGTGGCTCGCTTGTCCTGAGCGCGTCAGCGCTCGCGGACGTGGACAAGAAGACCGAGCGCCTGTGGAAAGCGAGGTGTGCCTCCTGCCACGGCCCGGAAGGCAAGGGAGACACCGAGAAAGGTCAGCAGATGAAGATCGAAGACATGACTACCGCCGCGTCCCAGGCGAAGACCGATGACGAATTGAAGAAGGCCATCCTGAACGGTGTGCACACCGAGAAGGGCGGCGTAAAGCAGGATATGAACGGATTCAAGGATGAGCTGACGCCAGACCAGGTGAATGCGCTCATCGCCTACATTCGCACTCTCAAGAAATAGGCGATGAAGACGAGCAGCTGCCAGCGCCCCGAGCAGAGCCCGGGTCCGCCGGCGCGCGCGAAGGCCATCGTCCGAAGGAGCCCGATCATGGGAAGTCCTTGAGGACCGCCTTCGGCCCAGAGAGGGCGCGTCCCCTGTTTCTAGCCAGCGCGCGTGAGGCCACAACCCCTTATTGAAGGCGGATACCCGCGAAATTCCGACCGCTCGCCTTAAGGGTAAAGCACGTCCAGCGCTTCGGGCTTCTCTTCGTCGGTGGCGACGGTGTCATGGCAGGCGCCGCTGCACTTTTGCGTCACGACGTTTCCCTTCGTATTGGCGTGCTGCTCATCGTGGCAGCGGTAGCAACCGTCGTGCTCGAGGTAGTTCGCATAACTTCCCCAACTGACCTTCATGTCCGGGAAGTTGTTGCGCATCCATTCGGTGGCGAGCACCTTTCCAGCCGCCTCGACTTTGGCCTTCCCATCGGAGTCGAGGTCGGGATTCAACCTCGTATAGGAGGCCATGAGGGCTGCTGGAATCCCCTTCTTCGCTTCGTCGTGCGAGGGGTAACTCGTTTTGAGTGCTGAAACCGCCTCGCGTCCGATGAAAGGAAGGTCTTTGGAAATTACCCCGTGAGAGAGGGCGCTGTTAACGATTGCCTCCGGTGTGGAAAAGCGATGCGCCGGCCGGTTATGGCAGTCCGTACAGCCCATCTCGAACCACTGAGCGCCCGCGCGAGCCTTCGCGTCTTTCGCGACAAACTTGTCGGTGCTGCCATCCGGACGCGTCACCTCAATCTCGGTGATGGTCGCGCGCTTCGCGTCGGCCAGGTACCGAATCTTCATCCCGTTGTGTTGATGAACGCCGCGCCATTTCCCATCCCGAAAACCGCCCACTCGCATCAGGTAGATAGTGGCCCTTTCAGTGGCCTTTTCCTTGTCGCCATATTTGCGCAGGATGTGCAGAACATCCTCAGTGAAACGTTCGGCAGCGTGGCACCGCGTACATATGGCACTCTGAACGGGAGTGGGCTGGGGCACGGGTCGCGAGTAATCACCTGCAAAAAACTCGAACATTTGGCCGACGCCACGCAACTTCGCCTTGACAAAATGGGTTGCGCCTTCGCCGATGTGGCAGTCAACGCAGTGCACCTCGGCATGCGACGCGGCCGTATCACTCTTTGGCGAAGTGAGGTGAGCGACCGCTTCTGGCTGCATCACATTGTGGCAGGTGGTTCCGCAAAAGGAGTCTGTGTGCATCACTTCGAGGCCCTTAAAGGTTGCCACCGACACAATCATCAGGTTGACGACCGTCACCGCAAAAATGACCAGCGCAGTGGTCCGAAGCCTGGGGTCGTTAAAGTTGAGAACCGGGAAACCGGGTGGTTGGCCAGCCTGCTCTCTTTTCCGCTGGAAGCGCAGCCCGATGGGAATGAGCACCAACCCCGCCACGAAGATTGCCGGTAAAATGAGATAGCTAAAGATGCCGACGTAGTTTCCCGTCTCCCAACCGCTGAGCTCGAGCGCAAGGATAACCAGAAACGAGATGGCAGCGATTGTGGTGAGAGCCACCCCGATTGCAGAGATCCACTGACGAGTCGCACGCCAGAAGAAATCTCGTAGTGTTGCGAACACCTTGTTGAGAAAATTCAAGAGCGGATCACCCCCGAGGCGCCTGGAGCGCCTCCATTCGGGTTAGCACGTGCTGCTTGAGGCAACGTGCCGACTGCGCTAAAGCACGTGGCTGCCATTTGGCGATTCTCTAGTGGCACGTGAGGCACATTGGGTTGCGGTTGATTTCACTCGGCGGGTGCTTGGACGTGAAGCCCACCGGGTGAGGATCGCCGCCGACCCCACCGACACGGTGGCAGGTAACGCAATTGGAATGCGCTCCTTGGTCATGGCAGCTCGCACAGCTCACGATGTCATTTCGGGCCGCCGTGCCGTGGAAACTGGAGCTGCCAGGGGAAAGCCAGCCCGCCGGATGAGGATTATTTGGATTCGTCGAGGTGGTCGTCAGCCCCTGACCGGTGTGACAGTTCGAGCAGAAGCTGGTGACATGGCAAGTCTGGCATCGCGACTCGTCCGCGCGCGCGTCAATGGAGTGACGTGTAAGGTAATCGCCCCAGTGGATGAGGTTCCGGTTTACCTGCTCCGGATTCTTTTGCGAAGGCGTCATCGGCTGGTTGGAGTGACAGTCCGAGCAAAAGCGCTGCTCGTGGCATACCACGCAGGATGCGCTCGTCGACCGAGCGATGGGCGCATGGGTATTCGTGAAGTTGCCCTGGTGGCTAAAGAAGCTGACGGGCTTGAGTGGATAGCGCTTCAAGTCGACGTGGCACACACTGCACTGGCCGTTCTTGAACTGCACGTCGTGGTTGTGGCACCCGAGGCAGGTGCTCATCGGCGGCACGGGTTTCTCGAGCTGGCCGCGCGCGGGAAGCGTCAGGTGGCAGACCTCGCACTTCTCGTCCTTCTCCAGGTGCTTCGCGTGGCTGATGATTAGTTGCGGTTCTTGGATGACGTATGGACCGGGCTTGTCTGGGCGGGAGTGGCACATCGCGCACTTGCCTTCGTCCTTCTCCTTCTTATGGCACTCGAGGCACTTGGCCTCCTTTGGAAAGACGCCCCGCTGCCCAAGCTTGGTCTCATCGAAGATGGACTCGTGGCAGGCAAGGCACTCAACCTTGGCCTTAGCGTGCCCGGAATGGTTGGCATTGATTTGGTCAGATGGGTTGAGTTGCGCGAGCACTCCGGCTCCTAGGAGAAGGAGCGTGACCACCATCACACCGCGCGTACCAAGCCGCCACTTCATTGAGGCGCCTTCGTGGTGAGCATGGAATGAAAGTCGTAGCTCACCTTCCCAGTGACGGTGAACTCGGTCTGGTTGAGGGGCGTCGACCCCACGGTGCTACTGAGCATCAAGCTCAAACCGGAGGCAACCACCCAGGTCGCGCTCAACGTGCCCAACAGAGAGGCCTGCTGCGTCGACGCTGGTGGCACGACTGGATTCTGGAGCAGAACCCAGTCCAAATCGGCGCTTAACCGAATTTGTTCTGTCAAATAATGAAGTGCCCAGAGACGCAAATCCGTGTACCCATTCGATGGCTCGAACAACAGGTGACAGTTGAATCCGGCTGTCGACTTGCGGCCCATTTTGTACACGACGCCGAGCTCCAGGTCATTGCCGGTCCCGCCGTCCACCCACAGGAACTCGTAGTTGCCGAAAAAAGACAGGCGCTGAAGGGCTTGCCAGAACAAGCCTCCCCCAGCCCCTGTCCGCTCGGTGTTGGCGAAGACGGTAAAGATGGAAGTCAAAGGAAGGTAGAGGTCGGGCTCAGATTGTTGCGCCTTCACTGACAGCTCCAGCGTCGGGAGAACGTGCCAGGAGACTGTGAGCTCGGCGTCAACGAAGCGTGCAGCCGCCAGGCTGAAATCGGCCGAGGCGGTGGCGGACAGGTTAGGGAGGATGACGACGCGGGCGTCCGCCCCCAGGTTCTGCCTGGCAATGGCGCCCTGGTTAAGGATTTCGATGAAAGAGACCCCCACCTCGGTGCCATAAGACGGTCTCCAAAACGCCCTCGCCCCAAACGCGAAGTCTCCGATGGGATACGTCAGCTTGTAGGCGGTGGGGGCACCCGCGTAAGCGGAGAGTCCGAAACCCCCGTTGCTGACCACGGTCAAATTGAGCCCATCCAGTGGAAGCACTTTGGCGGCCCCGCCAACGACGAGCTGCCGACCGATGGTGAACGTGAGGTGACGGTCCAACACCGAGCCCTGCAGGTACCACAGGTCGATGTCGCCCATCCCCCCGTCGGAAATCGTCGCGGCCTGTCCCCAAGCGGACATGTGCAATTGGAGGTCCTGTACTCCTGGGACGTCGAAGGGGCGAAGCGAAAGGGTCACGTACTCTGTGGCCCAAAAACTATTGTTCTTATCGCCGGCCGACCAATCGGGCTGGAGGCGCAGCACCGTCGTCGAGCTCGCCTCCGTGACTTGCGCCGCGGCGCCTGAGGCCCAAAGGGTCAAGCCGAGTCCCAGAGCGGCCGCGAAACTTACGCCAAAGCAGCGGTGCGCAAGGGCGAAACAGGGCGAGGACAACCGAGGCCCGGCGGGTCGCCTGAGCGCGCGTCGGTTCAGGGAGGCGCGGCGCTGCCGATTGCGGCGATCCCCCTCGTCTTCCATCGCGGGCCCACTCCTTCTCGCGCTGGTAGTGCGGCACGGACGGCGAGCGGATTTTGCGCACAGTGACCGTCGAGAAGAAACCGGCGAAACGAATGCAGATGCCATGCCACTTCTGGGCATCCCGGAAGTGGTCGACGGTCAGGTACCGAAATCTCAGTTCTGGTGCTGCATCGGCTGTGTGGGGCGCATTTTTTGCGCGTCCCGGGAGCCTTTTTGCCCCAGAAGGTGCTGGGCCTGGTCTTTGTAAGGGACTGCTCGGCTCAGCTCGTCGCCATTGCTCTCTGCACGAGCTGATTCGGATATCGCCACGGGATGAACGCCGTCGAATCCTTCAACGCATACGCTCTCCCAATGGACTCGGTGGGCGCCGTCTCAGACGGCGACGACCGGAGATACGCCGAAGGACGGAGTCCCCTCGGCCGGTGTCGCGAAGTTAAGCCCTTCGCTGCGAAGTCTTGGCGCTGAAGAAGGGTGTCGCTAGCGACGTTCCCGCTAACTCTCGCATTTTGTTGCGGTGCAGCATTTTGCCATTGACGAGCCCGGATGGCGCATTACCTTAACGTCAGAGGCGCGATGGGCGCGTCGAGTGCAGAAAAGGAGAAGCATCATGGCCGAATCAATGAAGACTTCGCAGGTGCAGCAATTCACCGGTGAATGGAACAAAGTGGTTGCGGAGCAGGTGACCCGCGTAGAGGCCGGCGTGACCGAGCTGGCGAAGTTGGAAGCCAAGACGTTGGCCCAGGCAGTCACCAGCTTGGGAGAGGCGGGACGGATTGCGAAGGAGTCGGCCACCTTCATCGAGAAGGCGAGCGCCGAGTGGCGGAAACTCTTCCTCGACACGACCCGCCGGGCGGCTGCGATTCTCGCTGTCGAGATGGTCTAGCTTTCGGGGACCACCAGCCGAGGAGACCAGAATCAGGTCCCCTCTGCCGTGGCGGGCGCCCGCCAGCGTGAGGGGCCACGGCTCGGCTCAGGCGGTTTCAAATCTGGTCCGTAATGTAGCAGCGTTGCGCAAGGGGCGGTGCGCTCCGCCATGCTGGGCGCTCCTCCGTCTTTCGGCCCGGCAGGTTCGAGTTGGGCGCGGCAGAGGGATGCGTCCATGAGGTCCTCCGCTCTTGTCGACGTTTCCGTGCCCATAAGGGCCGCTCCAGGCCTTCGACCTCTTGGTGTGGAATGGCGACAGCACGCGGATGCCGGCACGCAAGCACACAGACGACCTGCGGACTTGCTACCAGGAGAATCAGCTCGCCAGAGACGAGCTGGTGGTTGCCGGAAAGCATCTGCGGCCTTCCACCGTCGGCCAAGATGCTTTCGTCCTCGCGGCGGTCGAGGACCACATCACGCCCTGGAAGTCATCTTTCATGACCACCCTGCTCCTACCGGGGAAGGTGCGCGTCGTGCTCAGCAGTGCAGGGCACGTTGCTGGCATCGTCAATCCACCCCACAAGAATGCCGTCTACTGGGTGAATGAGCGGCTAGAGAGAGCTCTGGCAGCTCACCGCCGCTCGGCGAGAAGAAAGCTGGCGGGAGGAGTGGGCGAGTTGGATTGAAACCCGGGCTGGCACACGCGGGCTGCCGCCAGCCCTGGGCAGTTCCCAATATCCACCGCTGACGGACGCTCCTGGGACGTAACTCCTCGAGCACTAGCAGCAACGGCTTAGGGCCGGTGACTAAGAAGCCCAGGTCTGCAGCCTCTCAACGTCTGACCCGGAGCATCCGGCTCTTGAAGACCAGAGTGCTCGAGCCGGGGCATGCACTTCAGGGGATGTGCGCAGTGCGCGGTCCTCATCTTTCAGTCGCTACGGTTCCCGGGGGTAGGCCAGGTGGATGGAGTAGAGCGTGGTGATGTTGTGCACCACGTCCACCGCGAACTGCGAGCCCTGTGCGTGGCAGACGTTGCAGCTTTCAATTGGTTGACCACCCGTCGGCGTGTAGGTGTTCAGCGCGGCGTGCGCAATGTCATCGGCCGCGTCGTGACACGTGATGCATGCTCGGGCGGTGGGGGCGAGCCAGGCCACGTTGGTGCACGTGCCGGCTGGGCTGCACGTCTGTCCGAAGGCACACGGAGTGCTCGCCGAACAGGCGGCATTGCTGTCGCCATGACAGTTGGTGCATGAGCGGACGTCCACCGGCGAGAGCACCTGCGAGAAGTCGCTCAAGCTGTTGTCGAAGCCCAGGTAGTTGAGCGTTGCCGGAGCAATGGGAATGGGGGTTGCCCATGGCTCGCCGAGGTTGCCTCGCTCGGCGTACCCGGCCCGCAGCCTTGCAAAGTGGATGTTGTGCACGAGTTTCTGGAAGTCGATTTCGACATTGGGCGTCGGGTCGACAGTCACTGTGCAGATTTGGCCACCGTCTGTGACCGCCGGGTTTGGCTCGCACTCCTCCCAGCTGGCAGCAGGGTTGGCGGTGTCGTAGCCGCCACACTGCGCGTTGGTGGTGCACACCACTCCGGTCGAGCCGACCCCGTTGTCTTGGGCGAACTGGCTGTGACACGTGTTGCACGTCTCAGCGTTCTTCCGCTGGTCCCCATGCTCAGCCAAGTGCGGGAAGAAAACCCCGCTGTCGGTGGATTCCCCGTGACACGAGGCGCACGCCATCTGTGTCACCACCTGGCGGCCTGACACCGGTTGCTGGTTCGCTCCAAAGGCCACCACATACTGGGCGTCCACGGCGTCCCGGATGCCGTTGGTCGTCTTCGCCCAGTAGAACCACACGGTGTAGCTTCCGGGAGGAGCGGGCTGGGGCGTGAGGCCGCTGTTGATTGGCGCGAGCGCGTTCGCTGGCCAAGTGGTGGGAGGCGTATAAGTCCACGTCTGAGTGCCCGAGTTGTACGTCGAAGTCGCCATCGAAAGGCCGCCCGTTGCACTTCCGTAAACGCGCTGCGCGTTGGACGTCGGGCCTGCGACAATGAAGGTCCCGGACCACAGGGAGCCTGGTGTGGTGAGATTCGTTACTGGAGCACCCGTGTTGTCAAAGAGCTGGAAGCTCAAGGTTGTCCTGTCGCCGACATTGAAACTCCCACCGGTGCCGCTGCCCCCGCTGACAGTCACGTTCGTAAAGGTGTAACCGTCGAGACTGATGGGCGGCGCCCACTGCGTGATGGCGTGTACCGTGTCGACAGGTGCGAAGGTCCCGCCTTGCGACGTCCCGCCATTCGTGGAGGCGTGGCAAATGGCGCAAACCCTCTCTCCATTCGCCGTGAAGTCACTGGTCACCAAGGGGTGGACCTTGAGTAGGCAGCTCCCCAAAGTCGGCGAAGCCGAAGTCGTGTCGCAGGTGGCAATGGACAACACCGAACCGGCCGGCAGCGCGCTGCACTGCCCATCGCTGGTGCACGCGCCGGTTGCAGGCTGACCCAAGTCAGTCGGCGGAGAAATGACTCCCGTCGTGGCAGTCGGGTCCACGCCCCCATCCGCAAGGGGTGCCCCTGCGAAAAAGACGTTGTCATGGCAGGTGCCGCAGGCCGCTCTCGAGAAATTGGTCTGCCAGACGTTGTTTACGTGACAGGCCGCGCAGTCCTTCTCCATCGCCGAATCCGGCGTGAGTGCCACGCTGGGGTTTGTTCCGCCAATCGGGAATAACGGAAAGCCCACGTTCAGGTACGCGACGAGGGATGTGTCTGTCCCCTCCCCGTAATCCGGATGGGCTACGCCAGGCGCGAGCTGGTGCTCACCACGATGGGCGCCGTGCACCTTGCGGTAGAGGGTGTTCGGGCTGTAGCCCTGGTTGTTGTGGCAGCTCTTGCAAGTCCCGATGGGAAGCGAGTCGAGTGAGTAATCACCGACGTTCGACCGTGGGGGTTCCGGCGCGATGTGCGCGATATACGTCTTACCGCCGGCAGCCGAGTTCTGATGACAGGCAAAACAGGTGGAGTTATCCGGAAAGGCGGTCACTTGCCCACCATCTGCCGGCCCAGCGGCCAAAACCTCGACAGCCGCCGTGCCAATCTGAAAGTCGACGAGTGCAAAGACCTGGTCGATTGCATTCGGAGCGTTGGATGCTGGACCCGGACTCGTCGCCCAGACACCTGCGGTATATGTGCCTGGAATCTGGCCCGGGGGGATAGGACCGGCATTCACAACGTTGATGGCGCTGAGTGTGTAGGTGACGCTTCCGTCCGGGTTGATTGCTAGGTTTGGCGGTCCTCCGTCCGCAAGCCCTTGCAGCGGCGCGTATGCGGCGAACACCTGGTAGGGCACATTCAACAGGTCGACGTTGGTGACCGTCTGAAGCGGGTCGCGCGGTCCGTAGACGAAGAGTTCGGCCGACGCAAGGCTTGAGGGAGCCAGCGGCGTTCCACAGTTGTTGGCGAAACTCATGCTGAGCACCGGCTTTTCTCCCGTAACGAAGAAGGAGCCGTTGGCCGGGCTGGAGATGGAAACTGTTGCAGTTAAGCCAGCAGTCTGGCCCGGGGCGAGTCCCTGGCAACCCGCTTCGCCGGGAGCACCACCGTCCCCCTGGGGCCCGACAGGGCCGCCCGGCCCGGTCGGCCCCTGCGATCCGCTACAGGCGGCGACCACAACGGTTGCGGCCACTATGAGCGTTTTGCGAAGCATGACGTATCTCCTCCCCCAAGGGGGCACTTCATTCCCACCACCACCGACCAGTCGTTCGACAGTCCTACCCTCGTGCAAAAGGAGTTGCGCATCTCCTGGTCGAAGAAGACGGGGACGGCGGCGGCCCTGGGAACGGCGAGCTGGTGGTAGCCATCAACTAACTGTGGCCAACCCGTCGGGACGGCCGCTGGCTTCGGTGCGGCAGGCGAAGCCGGCTGCCGGGGCACCAAATCTTGGGCCGAAGCAACTCCGTAGAGGAGTAGCGCTAACAGATTGAGCGCTCGGTGCATTCGACCCCCGTCAACCTCGTCGTGTTACCGATCCCTCAAAAGCCCATTCCGTGGAAGCGCAAAATCTTGCGGCCGAACGCAAGATTTGCGCGCTCTGCAAGTCCTCTTTGAGCGCGTTGAAAATGCGTCGCAATCGTGCGACGTTTTTAGGTTTCGCCTTCGCCCGCACCCTGGCCACTCCCTCGTGAGCCTTTTCCGGAGTTGAGAGTCCTGGAATGCCCGCCACTCTTCTCACCATCGCTGTGCTCGGAGGCGGCCTCCATGGTCTCCACGAAAGGGCGTTTCGAGCCTGAAATGTGCTCACACGCCGAGGGAAATCCCGGCCTGTTGTTTTTCATTGCGCATCGCCCGATGGCGGCTCGTCTCGCCGACTTCGTCCCCGCGTCAAACGTCTCCTCTCCTCCTCCGCTTCGGCGTACTCTTTCAGGCGGTATTGGATTTTCCTGGGGCTGATGCCCAACATGGCCGCTGCTCGAGAGGTGCTTCCCTCCACGATTTCCAGCGTTCGAAGGATGGCCTGACGCTCAATCTGACGGAGAGTGGTGCCCGGAATAAGGTCGCTTGACCGCGAATCCGCGATAGGCCCGCTGAGCACCGGCGGGAATTCGTCGGCAGTAAGGTCGTCATGGAGAGTCAGGACAACGGCGCGCTCGATGACATTCTCCAGCTCGCGGACGTTTCCCGGCCAATCGTAACGCAGCAGGGCATTCAATGTCCCCGGCACTAAGCCTCGCACTGATTTGCCATGGGCCTCATTGAACTTGTTGATGAAGTGCGAAACCAGAAGCGGGATGTCCCCTTTGCGAGCGCGGAGAGGAGGTAACGTCACCGCCACCACATTTAAGCGGTAGAAGAGGTCCTCCCGGAAACGGCCAGCGGCGACCTCGGCGGCCAAGTCGCGATTGGTGGCGGCGACCACTCGCACATCCACCTTGACCGTTTGAGTTCCACCAACCCGCTCGAACTCCCGTTGCTGCAATACTCGAAGCAGCTTGACCTGAACCGAGGGCGGAATCTCTCCGATTTCATCCAAAAACAGCGTTCCGCCGTCTGCCAACTCGAAGCGGCCCTCGCGGCGCGCGATTGCACCAGTGAATGAGCCACGCTCGTGGCCGAATAGTTCAGACTCGAGAAGTGTCTCCGACAAGGCGGCGCAGCTGACCCGAACGAACGGGTTGTCCCTCCTGGGAGACTCCTGGTGAATGGCCTGCGCCACCAACTCCTTGCCGGTACCGGACTCCCCGACGAGGAGAATGGTTGCTTTGGTGGGCGCAACGCGTTTCACGACATCGAATACCGCTTGCATCGCGGCACTCTCGCCAAGAATGGCATCAAACCGATAGCGCTCTCGTACTCGGTCCCGAAGCAGCTGAGCGTCACGGTACAGGCGCTGCTTCTCAAGCACCTTCTGAAGTACTACCAGCACGGTGCTCGGCTCGAGCGGCTTTACCAGGAAGTTCTCCGCACCGGCGCGCATCGCTTCGACGGCTACTTCGATGCTGGCGTAGGCGGTCATCATCACGAAAACTGCAGCAAAGCCTTCCTCCCGCGCCGTTCGCACCAGCGCCACCCCGTCCATACGGGGCATTCGGACGTCAGCGAGAACCAGGTCGGCGCCCTGATGGCGGAGGACTTCCATCGCTTCCAGCCCGTCGGAGGCCTCAAGCACAGTGAACCCTTCCTCGGCGAGGATGGTCTTCAGGCCTGCCCGGGCGTTGGGCTCGTCGTCCACTACCAGAATGCGTGCACCCATTGGCGAGTAGGGTACCAAAGGTACTCGGCTCGCTCCGGGAGAAGATGACTTACCGCTTGGGTGGTTCGCCCTCAAGCGGGACGCACCGGTAACCTTGACGCCCTTAGCGGAACGAGAGCGGCGTCGGTCCATTCATGTCTGGCTTGTGCACATACCGCGCCGCCGGCGTGGCATTCGCAGGCAGGGTGCCACCCCACGCAATTCTTGCGTGGACACCCGAGGCGGCCGCACATTCTGCGCCTTTTGGGCTTGAGCAAGATATGAAACGAGCACGTGGATTCGTTCCAAACGCCCGTCCGCTTGCCCGCTCCTTGGGCTTCGACGGTTCAGCGAGGCACTGTGGCCCGCGTATTGAACGGACTTTCCGCATGCCAATCCATCAAATCGTCGTTGCCTTCGATGGTTCGCCACCAGCCCTCCGTGCCCTCGCATTCGCGGACGAGCTGGCTTCCTCCTTCGGGTCCACACTTATGCCATCCACGTTCCCGTGACATCGCCCGAGGCGGCTCTGGCTGGGTGGACCGAACTCCTGGCCGCTGAGCAGCGAGAGGCTGAAGCCCTGCTCGAGAATGCGGCGCTAGGCGCCGAGTAAGCGCGGCCTCAGGATAACCAGTCGAGTCGTTGTCGGTGTTGCGGCGGAACTCGTGGCCGAATTGGCGGGAGAATCGGAGGTTGACTTGGTTGTCGCAGGGCCACCGAAAAAGGTGCGCTGGCGCGCGCACTGCTTGGCAGCTTCACAACTCGGCTACTTCACATCTCACCAAAGCCGATGCTCGTCGTGCCCTGAATGCGAGAAAGCACCGTTGCGTTACGCGTGACAGGAGCGATATTCGAACCAAGTGGGCGAGTCATTGCTCGACGAGATGAAGCGGTACGTGGGCTTCGGACCCATTGACGGCAAAGCACTCATCGGTCTCCACCCACATGCTCGTCCGCACTTTGAGCGTATCGCAGAGGTTTTCTACCAGCGCATCCTGAGCCATCCTGACGCCCGACGGGCCCTCGAAGGTGGAGAGAGTCAGCTGGGCGCACTCAAGAAGACACTGGTACAGTGGATGGACAGTCTGCTGCTCGGTCCCTGGGACGACGCATATTTTGAGCGGCGGTGTCGAATTGGCCGCGTGCACGTCCGAATCCGGTTGCCGCAGCACTACATGTTCGGGGCAATGAACGTGGTGCGGGAAGAGCTGGACGTTCTCGTGGGCAGTCCGCATGCGGCTGACCACGAGGGTGTGACTGCGGAGCGTGCAGCGCTCGGTCGGATTCTAGACATCGAGTTGGCCATCATGCTGCACACGTACCGCGAGGACCTGGACTCGCAGCGCATGGCAGCAGTCAGCACTCTCACCGCTGGGTTGTCACACGAAATCCGCAATCCCCTGAACGCAGCGGGACTGCAGTTGGCAGTCCTAGAGCGCCGACTGCGCAAGCTGCCAGGGGGGAAGCAACCCGCCCTGCTGGAACCGCTGGTGCTCGTGCGCGACGAGATTCACCGTCTCGACCAGTTGCTTGAGGGCCTCCTCCAATACACGCGGCCGCGCGAGCTAAAGCGACAAGCAGTTGAGCTGACACCCCTGGTAGAACGCGTGGTAAGTCTGCTGGCTTCCGACGCGGATGCCCGCGGCGTTGCTCTAGTCCGAGCGGTCGAGCCGGACCTGCGGGTAAGTGGCGACGAATCTCGTTTGCGGGAAGTCGTGATGAACTTAATGCTCAACGCACTGGACGCGAGTCAACGCGGAGGCGAGGTGCGGACCGGGGCGCGACGGCTCGGCCCATCTGAGGTCGAGCTCTGGGTCGAGGATGACGGCGTCGGCGTTACGCCCGAGTTGCGTGAAAAGGTCTTCCAGCCATTTTTCACAACGAAAGCTCGGGGCTCGGGGCTTGGTCTTGCAATCGTCCACGCCATCGTTACCCAACACGGCGGCTCCGTGCGCATGGAGTCATCGGCCAAAGGCGGCGCTGCCGTTCGGCTTCGACTGCCGGCAGGCTAACTCTCGCTTACGGCTGGAGCGTTGATGCGGCTCGGCGGCTGGCCCGAGAATCCGCGCGCGCAAGATTTGCGTCGCTTCAGAGAAAAACCGCAACATCTGCGGCTCCGCCTGGTGGACACATCCCTCCCGCTCTTGGTCACGGCTTGCTGTAGCTTCACCCACCCTCGGATTTGATGTGATGACATCTTTGAGCGCAGCGCCCGCACACGTCCGCTGGCGCGCCGGGACGGCCTGTTGAACAGATACGCAAACCAAGCCATTAAGCTAGGCGCGGCGACGGCCGCGCTCCGACGCGCAGAACTATTGGCCGTACAAACGGAGAGGGGGCTAACCGAGCGCGAACTCCAGGACGTGGATGCGGCTCTGCGACGCCTCGTCTTGAGGACGTACGGGAAGTGTGAGCGGTGTGGCTGGGCGCTGGGCAAGCAGCGCCTTCTTGCGGAGCCAGAGGCCCGACTGTGCTGGCGGTGCGCTCCGTCGGAAGCGGCGCAGCAAGTGGCTACGCCGGAAACTCCTCCAAAATGAATGGAGAACGGACATGACTTGGACTCAGGTCTACAACCCACTCGGAAATCTGTTTGTCTCTGCTCTTGTGGCGGCAATCCCAGTGGTTGTTTTGCTTGGCTCGCTAGCATTTCTCCACGTCAAGGCTCACCTGGCAGCCATCCTTGGTTTAGTTGCGGCGCTTATTGTGGCAATTGTGGTCTATCAGATGCCTGCATCGATGGCGTTGGCCGCAGCATTCAACGGGGCGCTCTTCGGACTCCTCCCTATTGGATGGATCGTCCTTAACGCTATCTTCGTCTACGACGTCTGCGTGACGACAGGGAAGTTCGAGGTCGTCAAGGACACTATCGCGGGCCTAGCCAGTGATCGACGTATCCAAGTCCTGCTGATTGGCTTCTCTTTCGGAGCGTTCCTAGAGGGCGCCGCTGGTTTCGGAACCCCGGTCGCAATCTCCGCCGCGATGCTCATCGGCCTCGGCTTCAAGCGGCTTGCAGCCGCGGGCCTTGCGCTCATCGGGAATACAGCTCCTGTGGCCTTTGGCGCTCTTGGTACGCCGGTCATCATCCTAGCCAGTGTCACCGGTCTTCCTGAGAACCTCCTCAGCGCGATGGTAGGACGGCAACTGTTCTTTCCAGCACTCATCATTCCCTTCTGGCTTGTCTGGGCAATGGCCGGGTTCATGGCGATGCTCGAAGTATGGCCGGCTTGCCTCGTGGCCGGCCTCGTGTTTGCCGTTTCGCAACTCGTGGTCAGCAACTACTTCGGTCCAGCTCTGGTGGCCATCGTCGCCGCCGCGTTGAGCATTCTGGCCATGTACGTCCTGCTTGAGTTCTGGCAGCCCAAGAGAATCTGGCGCTTTGAAGGGGAGCAGGCTGTTACAGCGACGACACCAAAGCACTCCCGCGCGAACGCCTGGACCGCGTGGATGCCGTGGATCATCCTGTCGATAGTCGTCGGCATCTGGGGAACGAACGCGCTGAAGGGTTTCCTGAACACGACGGTCGGCGGCCTGTTCGCGCCATCCTTCAAGGTGCCTTACCTCCACAACCTAGTGTTGAAGGCTCCGCCGCTGGCGCCCAAGCCGGTTGCGGAAGCTGCGGTCTACACGCTCAACTACCTGTCCGCGACCGGCACCGCGCTACTCATCACGGGCGTTCTTTCCGGCCTGCTCCTCGGGTTGAGCTTCAAGCGGCTCGCAGGCGTCTATCTGAAGACGCTGATACGAGTAAGGTTCTCGCTTCTCACCATCGCCGCCATGCTCGCACTTGGCTTCACAACTCGGTACTCGGGTTCGGACTCGACGATGGGCTTGGCACTTGCCAGTACCGGACGGTTTTTCCCGTTCTTCTCGCCAATGGTCGGCTGGCTGGGCGTTGCGTTGACCGGGAGTGACACGTCGTCCAATGTGCTCTTCGGGAATCTCCAAAAGGTTTCTGCCCAGCAACTGGGCATTTCTCCTATCCTCACCGCAGCAAGCAACAGTTCAGGCGGCGTCATGGGCAAGATGATTGATGCTCAGAGCATCGTGGTAGCCGGAGTCGCCACCGGCCAGCAGGGCGAAGAAGGAAGCATCCTGCGCTTTGTATTCTTCCACTCGCTTACCCTGGCCATCATTGTTGGCATCATCGTCTGCCTTCAGGCTTACGTCTTCCCGGGTACCATCCCTCCATACTCTCCCTGACGCTTCCTTTCCCCCAAAGGAATTAGGGCACAGTCTTCGTGACGCACACCGCCCTGCCGCCCGGCCGCCCGGTTGAACGGCTCGGGAAACCCGAGGAGGTGGCTGGTCTCATCATTACCTATGCTCGGAAGAAGCGGTATTCGTCACAGGGCCAACATTGCTATCAATGGCGGGCAACACATGCAGTAACGACAACCGGAGAGCTTACGCTCTCATCGAAAGGCGCGGAACATTCGCACGCGTTCTCGCTTCAGGCGCTGTGCCGTCTGGGAGAGTAGCCAATGAGGGACTTCACATAGTCAGTCCGTAGAAGCTCCGCGGCGTTCTCGCCGTGTGTGGCATCTCTGAGCCCCCGCATAGCAGCGACGGACGAGAAGCCGTTTCCCGCGAGCCAGACTTCCAGACCAGTTGTCAAGGTGCGGAGATGGCCGGGGCCATGACGCAGCAGAGCGGACGTAGTCATGACGGCATCGGCGCCCGCAAGCAGATATTTTACGACTTGCTCGTGGGAATCGACCCCCCGGCTCGCCGCGAGCGACATATTGACCTTTCGCGAAAGGAGCGCGATCCACACCAGCGGCAAATGAATTTCTGCTGGTGTTGAGAGGTGCACGTCCAATGTGAGGGTCAGCGATTCGAGGTCTATGTCCCGGTGAAAGAAGCGATTGAAAAGGACGAGTCCATCCGCTCCAGCCTTCTCAAATTGGGCTGCCATGTGCCCCATGGCGCTGAAGAATGGTGACAGCTTGAGAGACACAGGTATGTGCACGCTTGCTTTGACGCGACGAACAACGTCGAGATACGTGGCCTCGACGTCCTGCCCGGTCGAGGCTGCATCCGCCGGGACCAAGAACAGGTTCAACTCCAGAGCGTCGGCGCCAGCTTCCTCAAGAAGAGTGGCGTACTCGTGCCAACCGTCGCGGGTGGTGCCGTTTAGACTGGCAATGACTGGAATGGAGAGAGCTTCCGAAGCACGCCTGAGGGTTTCCAAGTGACCTGATACTCCACGGTTATAGTCGGGGAGTTCAGGAAAGTAGCTTCCGGCCTCCGCCTGGGAGAATGACCCATGCTCGGTGAGAAGGGCATAGGCGGTGTCCTCCGCGCGGATTTGCTCCTCATAGAGGGATGCCATCACCACCGCAGCCGCTCCCGAGTCCTCCAGGCGCCGCATTCCGTCGAGGCTCGCGGTGAAGGGCGACGCCGAGGCCACAATGGGGTGCTTTAGCTCGAGTCCTAGGTACCTCGTGGCGAGGTCCATGTCAGACTTCCCCCCAGTGCGGCAAGAACCGGCTCCCATCACGAGCTGCCATGTCCTCGTAGAGTCGGTAGCGCTCATCAAGCGCGAGCTGCGCCTGCGTCAACATCAGGCGCGCTTCATCGGGACGGGTCTGGGTCAGCGAACTAAACCGAACCTCGTTGTTCCGATACTCCTCGAGCGAAATGCGAGGGCGTGTGGAATCCAGCCGGAAGGGGTTCATGCCTCTCTTGCGCATGCCAGGGTCGAATCGCAAGAGGGGCCAGTGCCCGCTCGCCACCGCACGCGCCGCTTGCTTCATGCCGTGTCGGAGATCGGTCCCGTGGGCAATGCACTGCGAGTAAGCGAGGATGAGAGCTGGACCGTTGTAGGCCTCGGCTTCCCGCATGGCGATGAGGGCTTGCTCGCTGTTGGCGCCCATCGAAATCTGCGCGACGTAGACGTTGCCATAAGCGATGGCCATCAGGGCCAGGTCTTTGCGCGGTGACTTTTTTCCCGCCGCAGCGAACTTTGCCGAGGCTCCCAGCGGGGTTGCTTTCGAGGCTTGGCCCCCCGTGTTGGAGTAGACCTCGGTGTCGAGTACGAGGACCTTGACGTTCTTGCCAGTCGACAAGACGTGATCGAGGCCGCCGAAGCCAATGTCGTAGGCCCAGCCGTCGCCACCCACGAGCCACACGGAACGGCGCACCAAGAAGTCCGCGACGGCTAGTAGATTCTTGGCGTCGTTACCATCGACGGCCGCCAACTTGGTCTTGAGGGCCGCCACCCGCTGACGCTGGATACGGAAATCCGACTCCGTAATCTGCGGAGCGTTTAGAAGTGCCGCGACCAAGTCTTCACCGATCTCCGGCGCCAGCTTCGTCGCTAGGAGGCGCGCCTGGTTTGCCTGCTGGTCGATGGCAATGCGGTAGCCCAGACCGAACTCAGCGTTGTCCTCGAAGAGCGAGTTGGACCATGCCGGCCCGCGCCCGTCAGCGTTCTTCGACCACGGCGTGGTGGGTAGATTCCCCCCGTAAATCGACGAGCAGCCAGTAGCGTTGGCAATTTGCAGGCGTTCGCCAAATAACTGGGAAAGCATCTTGAGGTAGGGCGTCTCGCCGCACCCGGCGCAAGCACCCGGGAACTCGAACAGAGGCTCGAGAAACTGCATCCCTCGCACGTTCGCGAAATTCACCCGAGTCCGGTCCGCCCACGGCAGCTTCTCAAAGAAGGCGATGTTGGTTCGTTCCGCCTCGAGGTGCTCCAAGCGCGGCTTCATGTTAATCGCCCGCTTCCGAGCGTCATCCGGACTGTGTGCAGGACAGTTCTCCACGCAGACCCCGCAGCCTGTGCAGTCCTCGACGTAGACTTGGAGCGTGTAACGCGAATCCGGGTAGCCACGTGCGTTGATTGCCGCCGCCGGGAAATGAGCGGGCGCATTCCCCAGACTGCCCTTCTCGTAATACTTGGCCCGAATCACGCTGTGAGGGCACACCACCGCGCATTGCCCGCACTGGATACAGAGGTCCGATTCCCAAATGGGCACTTCCTCGGCAACATTTCGCTTCTCGAACCGCGTTGTTCCAGTTGGGTAGGTGCCGTCAACCGGCAGCGCACTCACCGGTAGCGCATCTCCCCGCTGCGCCATCATCGCGGCAGTGACGCGCTGGACAAACTCCGGTGCTGACTCGGGAACCGTCCGGTCGAGGGTACGCCGGCTGGTTACGGTCGTCGGAATCTTTACCTCGTGGAGATTGGCCAAAGCCGTGTCAATGGCTTCGAAATTCTTCTTGACGATTTCCCGGCCCTTGCGGGCATACGTGCGCTCGGTTTCCTCCTTGATTTGAGCGATTGCCTCCTCGCGGGGCAGCACGCCTGACAGTGCGAAGAAGCAGGTCTGGAGAATGGTGTTGGTGCGAGAACCGAGGCCTAGCGAAGAGGCAACTTTCGAAGCGTCGATGACATAGAGCTTTAGTTTCTTGTCGAGGACTTGCTTCTGCACCTCCCGTGGCAGCTCGTTCCACACCACCGCCGCGTCGTAGGGGCTATTCAGAAGCAGCGTCGCTCCGTGCGCTGCCGCGCCAAGCACATCGAACTTAAAGAGGAAATCGAATTTATGAACTCCGACGAAGTTTGCAGACTTGAGGAGATACGGGGCTCTGATGGGTTTGGGGCCGAAACGTAAGTGCGAGATGGTATATGAGCCGGATTTTTTCGAGTCGTAGACGAAGTATCCCTGGGCGTGGCGCTCCGGGGATGCGGCGAGAATCTTCGCAGTGTTCTTGTTCGCCCCCACCGTGCCATCGGCCCCCAGCCCATAGAACAAGGCCCGAACGACCTCCGCTGGTTCCACGTCGAAACTTGCATCGGTTGAAAGACTGGTCCCAGAGACATCGTCGACGATGCCCACCGTGAAACCGTGCCGTGGTTCGGGGTGTTTCAGTACATCGAATACGGCCTTCGCCATGGAAGGGTCGAAATCCTTCGACGACAGCCCATAGCGACCGCCGATGACTTTGGGCATGTGAGCGACGTTGCCATCCGCAAACGCCTTGGCGTAGGTGGTGACGACGTCCAGGTAGAGCGGCTCGCCTGGTGCGCCGACCTCCTTGGTCCGGTCGAGCACGGCAATCGCTTTCACGCTCTTCGGCATTGCGGCCAGGAACGAATTGGCGTCCCACGGCCGGTACAGAGCCACCTGAAGCACACCGACTTTGTCTCCTCGACTACTGAGCCAGGCCGCTGTCTCGTCGAGCACCTCGCACGCCGAGCCGATGGCAATCACCACTCGCTCTGCCTCGGCATGACCAGTGTAGCGGAAGAGGCGGTAGTGGCGGCCCGTCAATGCTCCCAGCCGGTCCATGGCCTTCTGCACAATTGTTGGCACTCGCGCGTAGAACGGGTTCACCGATTCTCGCGCTTGAAAGTAGGTGTCCGGATTGTGCGCCGTGCCGCGGACCACCGGACGGTCGGGCGTAAGGGCGCGGGCGCGATGAGCGCGGACGAGTTCGTCATCGATGAGCTCCCGAATCTGACTGTCCGGGATGAGTGTGATTTTGTTCTCCTCGTGCGAGGTACGGAACCCGTCAAAGAAAAACATTAACGGAACCCGCGACTCCAGGGTGGCCGCTTGCGCAACGACGGCCAGGTCATGTGCCTCCTGGACTGATGCCGCTGCCAGCATGCCGAAGCCGGTCATGCGGGCGCTCATGACGTCGGAATGGTCCCCGAAGATGGACAAGGCTTGGGTGGCCAGGGCGCGCGCCGCGATGTGAAAGACGCACGGCGTCAGCTCGCCGGCGATTTTGTACATGTTGGGCAACATGAGAAGTAGGCCCTGCGAGGCCGTGAAGGTGGTGGTCAAAGCACCGCTTTGCAGAGCGCCGTGCACCGCGCCTGCAGCCCCGCCCTCAGATTGCATCTGCTGAACCACGGGCACCTGGCCCCAGATGTTCTTCAGGCCCTGCGCCACCCACGCATCGGCGAGCTCCGCCATCGTCGAGGAGGGAGTAATGGGAAAGATGGCGCAAACCTCGTTGACCCGATAAGCAACGTGCGCCGCCGCGGTGTTGCCGTCCATGACCGCCGTTTTCAAAGGCAGAGCCTGGTCGTTGCCTTTCATGGCCTCACCTTGAAGGCCGTTGGGAGAGCAGCCTGACCAACAGAACCAACGTTTGCGTCAATGGGGTGCTCGGGCGCCATCTCGATGGCGTGGCAGGGACATTGCTCGTAGCAGACGGCGCACCCCGTACAGAGCGCCTCGTCCACTCGGTAAAATCGACCCTTCCCCAGCTTGACGATGGCTTGCTCGGGGCACGCTGCGTAGCAGTTGTCACATTCGAAGCAGTTCCCGCACGAGAGGCACCGGCTAGCTTCGAAGCGCGCTTCCGGCTCTGAGAGACCGGATAAAATCTCCTCGAGACCTCGACGCTTCGCCACCTCCGTCGCCCGCTGCTCCCGACGGTCCGCGTCAAGGTACATGGGCAGGTTAAGCAGCTCGAAGCCGACAATAGGGTGCGCCGGAGGCTTTTCGTACGCTTTACCTCGCAGCCAGGCGTCGATGTTGCGCGCCGCCTTCTTGCCGTGCCCCACTGCCGCGGTCATGGTGCGTGCCCCCCCAATCATGTCGCCGCCGGCAAACAGCCCAAGGTGGCCAGTCTGCAGTCGGCCGTCCACCTCGACAACCGCTCCCTGACCAATCCGCACCTCAGGGACCATTTCCAGAAACCCAACATCCGAGTGCTGCCCCACAGCAAGGACCAGTGAGTCAGCCTTGAGACGCTCGAGCTTACCGGTGCCAATGCAGCCTGATCCGTCAGGAAGCATCTCCATTTTCTCAACGAGCAGCTCGTCCTCCCCGAACTGCTTCACCGTCGACAGCCACTTTATTTTCACGTCCTCGGCGAAGGCCTCCATTGCCTCATACGGGTGAGCTTCCATGTGCTTCTGGTCGAAACGGAAAATCAGCACCGCCTCATCGGCACCGAGTCGCTTCGCGATGCGGGCTACGTCCATGGCGGTGTTGCCTCCGCCGACGATTCCAACCACGCGGCCCAGTGTTGGCGCATGCCCCCGCTCGACCTTCTCCAGAAGCGAGATGGCGTCAATCATCTTCCCGCCATCCATCGATGGAATCTCGAGATGGTTGGCGACCTGAGCGCCCAATGCCAGGAAGACAGCGTCGAAGCCCCCCGCCGCCTGGTCCGCCAGCACATCCGTCACACGGTAGTTGGAGACAAACTTCACGCCCATCGCTTCAATGCGGGCGATTTCTTGCTCGAGCCCCGGGCGCGGCAACCGGTAGGCGGGAATCCCATAGTGCATCATCCCGCCGGGTTTGGGGTTGGCGTCCCGAATCTCTACGTCGTGCCCCAGACGGCATAGGTGGTAGGCGCATGAGAGTCCAGCTGGCCCGGCGCCTACCACCAGCACGCGCCTTCCGGTCGGAGCCCCTACCGGCATCGTCCAGCCATGCTCCAAGGCGAGGTCCCCGAGAAACCGGTCAAGCGAATGAATAGCCACCGGCGCGTCGAGGAACTGACGGTTACAGGCGTCCTCGCAGGGATGGTAACAGGCTCGCCCGTGCGTTCCGGGGAGGGGGTTTTCCTCCATGTATTTTCGCCACGCTTCCTGGTAGCGGCCGGCCTGGGCTAGGGCCAGCCACGCCTGGATGTTCTCGCCCGCAGGGCAAGCGTGGTTACACGGCGGCAAGAGTTCCACGTACGCGGCGGTTTGCCAGCGACGCGCACCGGTACCTTTGGCAACGGTGGACTTGTAAACAGGAGTTAAGTCCTTGGGGATTGCGCTCATTCATGGCTCCCGTGCTGTTGCGCGGTCCAACTCCGGCTCTGACCAGAGGCGTTTGGCGGCCTCTTGTCGAGACTAAATGGGCTTCCTCTTGGCTTGGAAGGCCTCCGGTTTAGCCGCACTGCGTGAGAATGAAACGCAAATTTAGCGCGCTAAATTTGCGCGTTGCTGTCGAGGGAGGCATGTGGCGCCCAGCGGGCGTATGACGCGGTCAATGACCTCGCTGGCGGAAGCTCGACTCATCCCACAGGGCTCAGTGGCCACGCGCTCCTGGCGGACCCGACGCTCAACAAAGGGACTGCCTTTACCGTGGAAGAGCGAAGCTTGCGCCGTGAGCCACCGACGTCCTGACGACATCAACTACGGGACCCGGGGTCGGCCCGTAGCCCACCAGATCTCCGAGGAAGGCATACCTATCTGCCCCCAAGCGGCGTGCGTGGTCAATGCAGGCCGACAGAGCCTCGAGGTTTGCGTGAATGTCTGTCAGCAGCGCTGTCAGCATGGCGTCGATTCGACGCAGCGCAGAATACCATCGCAAGCCGGATTCTCGTCGGCTGAGAAACTCCAGGTTGGCTTGAAACCCCGGAATGCTGTTTGCTCTGTTGGGAATGGCGCTCTCTCTAACGGACTTGTCGGCTCCAGATCTTGACCTCGTTACGGAGCTCCGGAGGGTCGTGCCGGAGAGTCGCGTGTTGACGCGTCCTATCGACCGCATCGCTTTTGCGTCGGACGCGAGCTTCTACCGCTTGGTACCGAAGGCCGTGGTGCTCCCGAGTTCCATCGAAGAGGTCCAGAAGCTGTTCGGATTGAGTCGTGCTCACCGAATTCCGATGACCTTTCGCGCATCTGGTACCAGCCTTTCTGGTCAATCACTCTCGGCTGGCCTCCTCGTGGAAGTGGCGCGCCACTGGCGCCACGCTCAGGTTGAGGACCGCGGAAAGAGTGTCCGGACCCAGCCGGGGATGATTGGCGACCACGTAAATGCGCTTCTCAAGCCCTTCGGCGCGAAAATTGGGCCCGACCCGGCAAGCATTCGCGCATGCACCATTGGTGGAATTCTCGCCAACAACAGCAGCGGCATGTGCTGCGGTGTCGAACAGAACAGCTACCACACCGTGCGGTCTCTCACGTTCGTGCTTCCTTCGGGGACCTGCATCGACACGGGCCGTCCAGACGCCGATGACCAGTTGCGAACGGCCGAGCCGGCGCTCCACCAGGGGTTGCTTGAGCTTCGCGCCGAGGTACTGACACGGCCCGAGCTGTTGGCACGTATCCGCGCGAAATACCGGATGAAGAACACCACCGGGTACTCGCTCAATGCCCTCGTGGACTTCGAACACCCAGTGGACATCTTCTCCCACCTCCTCATCGGCTCGGAGGGGACGCTGGCCTTCATTGCCGAGGCGGTCCTCGACACTGTCCCGGTGCTTCCTTTCAAGTCCACGGGATTACTCTTCTTCCCGGACATTCACGCAGCCTGTGGTGCCATCGCACCTTTCCGCGATGCGGGCGCGCGCGCACTCGAACTCATGGACTCAGCCAGCCTCCGCGCCGCCGCCGGTAAGCCCGGGATGCCGGCCGGCGTGGCGGAGCTACCCGCGGGCGCCGCGGCGCTGCTTTGCGAGTTTCAGGCAGCTGATGCGAGCGAGCTTCCCCCCTTAGTCGCCGCGGCCGAGACCGTCGCCGCCCGGCTCCCGCTGCTCGTTCCTGCCCGCTTCAGCCAAGACGCCCAGCTCCAAGAACAGTATTGGAAAATCCGCGAAGGGCTGTTCCCCACAGTGGGAGGCGTTCGCCAGAGCGGGACCACGGTAATCATCGAGGACGTCTGCTTTCCCATCGACCGGCTTGCGGACGCCGCTGTCGACCTCCAGGGGCTCTTCCGAAGGCACCGCTACGACAATGCCATCATCTTTGGCCACGCCAAGGACGGCAACCTCCACTTCGTCATCACGCAATCCTTCAATGACCAAGGTGCCATCGACCAGTATGCAGCTTTCATCGACGAGCTGGTGGAACTGGTCGTGAAGAAGCATGGCGGGGCGTTGAAAGCCGAGCACGGAACCGGACGCAACATGGCCCCCTTCGTGGAGACCGAATGGGGACCTGAGGCTCTGCGCATGATGCGCCGGCTCAAGTCTCTCGTCGACCCGGACGACCTGCTCAATCCTGGCGTTATCCTGAGTAACGACCCGAAGGGCCATCTGCGCGACCTAAAGTCGCTTCCGTCCATCGAAGCCGAAGCTGACATGTGCATCGAGTGCGGCTACTGCGAGCCGGTATGCCCAAGCCGCGAGCTTACGCTCACACCGCGCCAGCGCATCGTCGTGCGCCGAGAATTGGTGCGACAGGAGGCGTCGGCGGAGCGCTCCCGAGAATTCGAGGCACTCAAGCGCGACTACCGCTACGCCGGCCTCGAGACGTGTGCTGGCGACGGGATGTGCCAGACGCGGTGCCCAGTCTCCATCGACACTGGTGCGCTGGTGAAGCGGTTTCGCGCCGAGCGCCATTCGCGACCTGCGAATTGGATGGCTCGTAGCGCCGCCCGGAATGCCGGTCTGGTGGAGCGGCTCGCGCGCGCCGCAGTTGCCACCGGTCACGGCTTGGCCGCGGTGGTGGGTACCTCGGGTGTGGGCGCCGTTACCAGCGCTGTCCGCGCCATAGTCGGGAAGGAGTGGATTCCCGGCTGGAGCGCGGACGTGCCACATCTTGCCCGACCCCTTCCTCGCACCTCTCGGGACGGCGCTCAGGCAGTCTACTTCCCGGCGTGCATGGTGCGGATCTTCGGCCGTATCGACGGTGAACCGGATCGGCCAAGCGCCCCCGAGGCGCTGGTGGCACTAGCGCAGCGGTCCGGCGTCGCCGTGCACATTCCCGAGGACATCTCTGGCACCTGCTGCAGTACGCCCTGGCACTCCAAAGGATTCCGCGAGGGTGACGCCGAGATGAGCAACCGCACCGTCGAACGCCTCTGGCGGTGGACGGACGGCGGTCGTCTTCCGGTGGTTGTCGAGGGCAGTTCGTGCACACAGGGGATTCGCACCAGCCGGACCATGCTCAAGCCCGACAACAAAACGCGTTTCGACGCTATGCGTATCCTCGATAGCGTGGATTTTGTTCATGATGAGCTACTGCCAAAGCTGAAGGTCGCGCGCCGGCTCGGCTCGGTCTGCGTGCACCCGGTATGCTCCGTAATAGAGATGGGACTCGCCTCTAAGCTGTACGCCGTCTGCCGAGCGATGGCAGAGGAGGCGGTGATTCCAGCACGGGTCGGATGCTGCGGTTTCGCCGGAGATCGGGGGATGCTGCACCCCGAGCTGACCGCATCGGCAACACGCGATGAGGCAGCCGAGGTGAATGCACGGCACTTCGACGCCTACCTGATTAGCAATCACCCTTGTGCCATCGGCCTACACCGGGCTACCGGGAAGCCGTGGAGAGTTTTCACCACCGTGCTCGAGGAGCTGACCCGCCCTTGAATGGTCACGGCGTCGGGCAGCTGGATTGCCGCGTGGCATGTCTATAGACAGAACCCCATCAAAATTGGCCTTCGCTGAGCTCGGCGCAACCTTCGGGTTCTGAAGGTCGGATGCCGGACCGGCAGCCACCCGGCTGGCCTCGCCATCCGCCGTTTGCTGGTCGTTTGTCTGGAGTCTTACGAGCAAACCCTGGAGCTTCTGAATGGCCTCGGAGACGACACGAACCATTTCCTCGTTAGGCTCTTGTGACGGATCAAGGCGTCTGCACCAAGCGACGGAGCGTCCTGGTGCGAGGTCAATGCATTCAGTAGTTCTGAGGCCCGCGCAGGACACCTCCTGTGTGAGGCCGCTGGCGAGGTACTGTTTCACGATAGGGGCAGGAGCCAGAAGGGCCGCGTCGACGGCCGCGTCTCACACGTCGTCCTTGTCCAGACAACCGGTGACCTGCGCAGGGTCATGCCGTTTTTGCGTCGTGAAGCGTTCGACCCCTAACATTAATCTTCTATTCACACGTGCACCGCAGTAGTCGGTTCTCAGCAGGACGCGTAGCTCTCTACGCTCCCTCGCTTTGCTGTGGTGTCGCCGTTCATGGTCCCCGCAACTTCCGTTTGGTAGCGACCAGGCGTTGGTCAGGCCGAGACAAGGCACTCCTCGTGCCAGGTACCGGCGACGTCGCGCAGACCGTAAAGCACGTCGCCGCCATGGTAGAAGCCGATGTTGACCACCTGAGCAACGCGGTCGGCGTCAAGGAGCTGCTCGGGCGAAAGGGGATGGTGAAACCTCCAGGTCCGCAAGAAGTCTTCGAGCTTCGCTTTGCTCACGACACGGACCTTCGTCCCAACTGGGTAGAGTTCCCTGTATGCCGGCATGGTGCGCTCCTTATCCTCGCCGTTATCTAGTTTCGCGGGGCTTGCTGGCTCTACGGCTCGGTCGGATGATGCGCTGGTGCAACGAGTTTTCACGACTGCTTTGCTGAGCGTGTTGCCGGTAGGACACGTTGCGCGGCTCGTCCGAAGCAATCCCTGAAGTTGCAGTCCAACTCCCGTATGGCCGACGATCGGCCAGCAATGGGACCGGAAGCGCCAGAAAAGCTGAGTACGGGTCGGTTCACCGGGCAGGCTGGAACCGACGCGAAACGAACGACCTCAGATTGGCTTCGCTGAAAGCCATGCCGCCGCAGTCAAACACACTGTAATCACGATTGAAAAAACGATAGGTAGTATAAAGAGATATCTCCAGCTCACAACAGTGATGGCGGCAAAGCAAAGAGCGAGAGCCCACACAGTGACGCGCATGACCGCCAAAGTCTCTGTCGGAAGGCCACCTAGCTGCCACGCTAATGCGGCGGCAAATAGATAAAAGACGCCGACCGAGAATCCAGCCGCGACAAAGAGGTCCCAATATGTCCGGCTGAACCCCTGCACGTCAAAGTGAATTGAACGCATTGAGCCGCGCAGCGCATCAACTCCCCATGTGGGATCGGACTGGCGAAAACCAAGTGTATGGCCGACGGCAAAAAGCAGCAGCAGAACGGCTGCGATTCGATAGAACGTAGAAGCCTTCATGTCTTGCCCCCGAAGATAACGGCGGAAGTGTACCACTGTGCCCGCCCCGCATGTGCGACTTAGTAGGCAATCTCTTTCTTGATAAAGCGGACACCGTGTCTATGGGCATTTCGTGCGAGCAGCAACACTGCGATGTCGCGACTGCCGTTCACGCCACGCCTCCCGCAGTCCCGCCACCTGCTGTACAGGGTCCTAGGCGTGGGCTTCCCGCCGGCGGGCGAGGCAGCGGGGCTGCGATGGGGGAGCGTGGAGCTCGGCTTCGAAACACTCGGTCGGCTGGCGGTCACAACGAGTTACGACAGCGGCACGAGAACGGACACTGCTCGGTGCCTGCCAAGTGCATCCGTTCATCAAGCCGCTACTTAATGAATGGAAGCTTGGCGGCTAGGCGCGAACCTATAGACGGATGCCGGAGGCGACAGACCTTGTCGTCCCCACGCCACGCGAGGCGCGTCGGAAGAGTCACATCCGCGAAGTGGCTTCGATGCTGGACGACGGATGGATTTGCAAGCGCGCCCAGAAGGACTTGCGGCGAATGTTCATCACGCTGGCCATTGAAGACGGGGCCGATGAAAATCTACTCAGGCGTGCGACCTACGCCGCTCCTCGGCACGTGATGGGGCTCTACAATTCGCCGCAGTGGCGGACGCTGTGCCGTAAATTGATGAAGTTGAATCTGAGGCAATCGACGAATACGAGGCGGGCTCATGAGAGCTAGCCGCTCACCTCTCTTATCCTCGCGATGTTGGCTCAGGGCTGCGATCTCCCCAAGTCCTGTTGAGGAGACCGCACGACCTACAACGCTTCGCGAGGAGCGGAGTCCAGAAAATGTCGAAGAACCGATGACAGCGAGGACATCGGAAAAACTTCGTGGCGATCGCTGCAACGGCGAACGAACCCATCCAGCAGGCGGCAGCAGCGAATTGGATGGACGGGTGCCGACCCACGCCAAAGAGGATGAAGATGAATGGTATCCAACCGACCACGGACGCGGCCAGAATCGAGATCCAAATACGGTACCTGCGCCACGCTGTAGAATAAGGGACGACCTCAGGACCGGCAGACGCTGGAGCCACCATCGTTCCCTCATAGTCCGGCCCGTAAGCTCATCCAGAATTTACGGGCCGCGTTGCAAACCCCCAGCAAAAACGGAGGCCTACAAATGGAGGCGGGAATCGAACCCGCAATGTGCCGAGAGCAATCCCTGTGCCTTCAACCACTTGCCGCGCCACTTCGCGTTTCTGATGCGGGAATCGCTTGGGGCGCAGTCGCTATGAAGACCGAGGCTCCGAGACTGTCGCTGGCGGAGGGCCAACGAACGGCCCAGGGCGTTCGAGTACGCGAGGTGAATGTACCGCATGGTGGTGCTCAGTGGACCTGTGGTCGACCAGTTGCTGATTCTGGAACGGGTCAGCGCCTTTCATTGCCAAGTGGCTGCCAACGTATGACGGCCGCCGCAGACATGAATCGGCCGAAGAAAGGCCGCAGCCGGGGTGCCGTTTACTGCAAAGATGCTTCCATCGGCCGCATCCAGAGCGCGCCTGGCCGGCCTTTGGGGCAACACTTGGCCCTCCTGGGGGACCCGCATGCGCCGCGTCAGAGCGCTTCACCTGCTGTTCGCCTTTCCGTTTATGGCAAGCGCCTCGAGCGGTTTCGACGGCGCAGAGCTTCTCACCCTACGGTCGACCGTCCTCGGCGAGGAGCGCGTGTTTGCGGTGATGACTCCCACCACGTACAGCCGCGGCCAGGAGCGCTACCCCGTCTTGTACCTCACCGACGGCGACGCGCATCTTGGCCACGCCCGGGCTTCGGCTGAGTTTCTCGCGCGCATCAACCTCATGCCAGAAGTCATTCTAGTCGGCATCCCCAACACCTCACGCTCGCGCGACCTCACCCCGACACCCGGGACGGCGGAAGAGCGCGCGGCCTTTCTCAACGCCGGCGGCGGCGAGCGCTTTCTCGACTTCATCGAGCACGAGCTCGTCCCGGCCGTCGACGCCCGGTACCGCACCGTCCCATTGCGCCTTTACGCTGGGCACTCCCTTGGCGGGCTACTCGGGGTGCACGCGCTTCTCACCCGGCCTGGTCTGTTCCAGGCCGTCGTGGCTGCGAGCCCCAGTCTCGCGTGGGACGACGCGCTCCCGCTGCGGGAAGCACGTGCACTGAAGGGAGGAGGCGCACCTGGGCCAAGATCCCTCTATGTGACGCTCGGCGGGCACGAGGCCTCGCCTCAGGATCTCGACGACTTCAAGACGTTCGCGAAAGTGATGCGCACCATCCCCTGGCCAAATTTCGACTGGACCTGGCAAGTGCTCCCCGAGGAAGACCACGTCTCCGGGGTGTTGCTTGCCTATTACTTTGGACTCCGACATGTGTTTGGAGGCTGGCAAATGCCCGAAGAGACCCACACGGGCGGCCTGGCATCGCTCGCTACGGTGCTGGCGCACTACCAGGACCTCTCCAGTCGCTGGGGCTACCGCGTCCCGCCACCTGAGGCTTCGGTGAATCTGCTCGGCTACGACGCCCTGAAGCGCGGCGCCACCGGGGAGGCCCTCGATCTCTTCCGCTTTAATGTCGCCTCTCATCCCGACTCGGCCAATGCTTATGGCAGCCTTGGAGTGGCGCTGGAGCGCGCGGATCAACTGGCCGCCGCGCGAGAGAGCTTCCGGCAAGCTGTGCAGCTCGCGGAGAAGAGTGCGGATCCGTTGCTCACAGTGCTGCGGGCTCACTTCGAGTCCCTCGACCAGCGGTTCAGGACGCGCTGAGGGCGCACCGAGCCGTTGCCATCGAGGCGTTACGAAACGCGTGGGCGCCGCATGGCGCCCAAGATCCAACCCAACGTGCGATGACATAGCGCCATGACCGACCATCAAATTCTCTTCGATGCGAGCGGCGCCAAAAGCACGATGAGGAGAGACTCCCGCGCAAGTCCGCGACGTTCCGTCGAGCGCACAACAGGAAGCGAATGCCACCCGAAAAACGCGCTAACCAACTGACTTCATTGTGCCGGCGGCATCCGGAGCAGACGCGCCCGCAACCGTCTACAACCGGGGAATCCAAGCCATGGAAACCGACCCGCGAAACTTCTACGACGCGCTCGCCAATGACTACCACCTCATTTTCGACGACTGGGACGCGTCCGTCCTTCGCCAGAGTGCGGTCATCCACTCCCTGTTGGGAGGTCAACCGCAGCGAGTTCTCGACGTGGCCTGCGGCATGGGCACGCAGGCCATCGGCCTCGCACGCCTGGGACATGCTGTTGTTGCCCGCGACCTCAGCCCTGCTCTCGTCAAGCGGGCGAGTATGGAGGCCGAGCGACTGGGCACAGCAGTGGACATTTCGGTGGGTGACATGCGCCTCGCCGTGTCAACCGACCTGTCAGCGTTCGACGCTGTCATTGCGTTCGACAACGCGCTTCCCCACCTGGAAACCAACGCCGAACTCGCCGCAGCGTTGAAGGCTGCGCATGATGCACTACGGCCGGGTGGACGGCTTTTCGCCTCTGTCCGCGACTACGACGACCTCGTGCAGAAGAAGCCGTCCTGCGACCTGCCGCGCCGCTTGGGCTCGGGTGACAACGAGCGCGTCGTGCTACAGCTTTGGGACTGGGACCAGGACGGCCGAGGGTACCACCTTCAGCACATAATCCTCGTTCGGGACGGACGGGGCGGGTGGCAGGCCCGAACGACGAGGGGACATTACCGGGCGCTCCTACGTCGCGAGCTTTCCGAGGCTGCCGCCTCGGTTGGATTAAGCGACCCTCATTGGAGCGAGCCGGAGGGCTCGGGCTTCTACCAACCCATTTTCATCGCGACGAAGCCCGGGGCTAAGAGTTGAGCGACGCGACGGCGTCAACGGCGCGGGCACCCCCCGCCCCCGCGCGTGCGTTCAAACGACGCCATCGCCGTCCCGCGCAAGTCCGCGACGTTCCGTCCAGCGCATAGCGAATAGCTAGCGAATGCCGCCCGAAAAACGCGCAACCAACTGACTTCATTGTGGAGGCGGCGGGAATCGAACCCGCGGAGTTGTCGAGAGCAGAGTCAAACGCGGCTGCGACCGTGCGCGGCTTTCATTTTACTCGAAAACGGCACTTTCACTGCTGTCTCCGCCGCGCAAAAGGAACCGGGTGCTACATTGCTGCGCGCCCGGCGAGCAAAACCGCCACTGGAGAGTTGTGTGCGCCTTGCCCGCGGACTTGCTTCCACCGTCTTTTTCGGCCTTCTCGTCGCGTGCAGGCCGGGGAACGTCGGCGGCCCGGGCACGGACGCCGGTTCGACGGTGCCGGGCGCACCGACGGACGTAACTGCAGCCGCGGGCAACCAGTCGGCATCCGTCGCCTGGACGGCGCCCGTGAGCAACGGCGGCTTGCCCGTTGACAGCTACACTGTCCTCATTTCGCCGGGGTCGCCCTCGGCAGTCGTCGTCGTAAACGGGACGCGCGCATCTGTCTCCTTTCTGACCAACGGTACCGCCTACACCTTTGAGGTGTACGCCACGAATGCGGTGGGGAATGGCCCCGCCAGCGCGCCCTCGGCCCCCGTCACGCCGACGGCAACGCCCGTGGCACCGGAGAACCTGACCTATTCGGACAACCCGGCGGTTTACCCGTTAAACGCGCCGATTGCGCCAAATACACCCAGCAATGGCGGAGGCGCGATTGCTTCGTACTCGGTGTCGCCCGCCTTACCCTCCGGGTTGAACCTCGACCCTGTCACGGGGGTCATCACCGGCACCCCAACCGCGGTGACGGCAGCGGCGAACTACCAGGTGACGGGGTCGAATGGCGCCGGGAGCGCGACTGCGACTCTTTCCATCACCGTTACCGCGGCGAGCAACCCGGGCGTCCCGACGTTGGTGCAGTCCGTGTCGTATGGGGGCAATGCCCCGGCCCGCGGCCTTTTCTCTTCGCAGTACACCTTCCCCATGCCCAACACGTGGAGTACGGGAAATTGCGTCGTCGTCTTCCTCGACCTGACGCACGGCAACACCGTCTCCTCCCTGGTGGATGATGCCGGCAACACCTGGCCGACGACCGCGGTCGTGAGCGCAGACGCAGGCGGCGGCGAGACCGCGAGCGGTGCCTATGTGCTACCGAACGTGAAGGCGGGCGGCCGTACCCTGACACTGCACCTGACTAAGACCGACGACAACGTGAAGGTCATGGTGCAGGAGTGGGCTGGCGTCGCGCTGAGCTCGCCGGTGGGCGCCACAGCTTCATCCATCACGGCCGCTGCGCCCACAATCAACCTTCCTTCCATGAATGTGGCCACCGGCAGCCTGCTCCTGCACTACGCGCTGGACAACAGCGGCCTCCTCGGCTCGGGAACACCCGTCACGTCGATAACTGCTGGCGCCGGGTGGACGTTGCAGCACGCCGACCTCGCGACCGGCGGTGGTTCTAACCCGAACATGAACTTCTTCGGCCTCCAGTCGCTGGTTACCCAGGGGACATCCATCACGCCCACCCTGACGACGACGGGCAACCATACCGTCAACACCTATTGCCTAGAGTTGAAGTCGGCCGCAGGAGCGGGAACGCCGCTGCCTTCGAGCATGCGCGTTCTTAAAATGGCCTTCGTCACCAACATCAACATCACCGCCTCGACGTACAAGGTGCCCTGGCCGACCGCCGGCAACCTCATCGTGGTCCTCGAAGATGACGGCTCGCTGACCACTGCGCCGACGGACAGCAACGGCAACACGTGGGCCATCCCCGTCCGTGGCGACACCGCGCCGGTGACGGCCTTGGCCTACGCGAAGGCCACGCCTAGCCAAACCAACGTCATCTCCTTCGTCGTCACGGGCACGCCTATCAACACCACCTACTGGGTGCTGGACATCGTCGGCGCGGACCCGGTGAGTCCCTACGTCCAGTCCGTCGCCTTCCCCGTCACGAGCGAAGGGAAGTCCTGGACGGGCACCCCGGTGATTACCCCCCATCGGCAAAACGGCATCATCGTCAACTGGGCCGGCACGGGCATCGGACCCATCTTGACGATGACGTCGCCCAGCGGCGCCTACTACGTCTCGGTCAACTACCCGGGTGAGACGGACAACGACACTTTCGACAACGCGAACGCCGCCTCTATCTACTACTACGGCACCAGCCTGGCGCAGCAAAGCTATGGCTACACGATGGACTTTGGCACCAGCATCAACGCGACGGCGGGAGAGTTTGGCGCGCCGCAGTGATGCGAGTTGCGACGTTCCGTCGAGCGCATAGCGAACGGATAGCGATTGGCGCCCGAAAAGCGGGGGCGCTTGACGCCGTGTGCGCGCGCCGACCGCTGTTTCGATGAAATTTGTTTCGCAGTGGCGCAGCCATTCTTGCAGTTGCGCGGAGTACAGGGTCTTCTGAGGAGCGTCTGACACCGGGCCTGTCAACGTGCAGGCCGTGCCGTGCGAGGATTGGACCTGGCCATGGTGAATGACGCGACGAGAGTCTTCCTCACCGCCGAATGGCGAGTGCGACCCAAATATTAGCGATTGCAGCAACCCCAACGTGTGCCCGTCGGCGTTGTGTCCTGACCGCCTCCAGAAGCCCGTCATCAGGCCGAGGACCATGGCTCCGCGAAACCCATGAGCGCGGGCAAAGCATGAAAGGCGTAATGCGCCCCCGACCCAAGAAAGCAGGAGCGACGTTCTGCCCCTCCGGCAGACGCCGGCCACGCGCGTCGTGCGGGTGGCCTACCAGCGGGCGACGCGGCGACTCACGTGCACGGCTGGTCGCAGTCCGTGAGGTCGATGGACCACGTGTTTCCCGGGGCGTTCACGTCGCCAATGCTGGTGCTCAACACCCAGTTCGGGTTCGTCTCGGTGCAGCTGACGCTACAGGGCTGAGTCGCGCAGCAGGCGACGACGCCGTTGGTGAGGTTGAAGACGACAGCCGTGGCTCCGGGCGGCACCGACGCCGACAGGGTGTAGTCCGCATTGGCCTCGCATTCCGTCCCCGCCGGTGTCGCAAGCGTGACGCCGGTGACGTTGACGGTGTCGCACGAGCCGTTGGTCAGGCTGATACTACTCGTGAAGGGGGCGTTGCAGACGTCGAATGTCGCCGGCGTGGTGGTCACGGCGGTCACCGGCCCTGAGGTGACACAGACGGCCGCAGTCTCCGTCGTCGTGCCGCTCGAGTCGGTGGCCGACAGCGTGAACGTCGTTGCAGCTGTCACCAGCGCCGTGGTGCTGCCCGTCGTGGCCGGCGACACTGCGCCCACGCCATTGTCGATGCTCAACGTGCTGGCGCCGGTGACGTCCCAGGCCAGCGTGACGGTGCCCCCGTCCGCGGGCAGGCTGGCGGGCGTGGCCGAGAAGCTGACGATGGTGGGTTTGCTGCCATTGCTGCTGCTGCAGCCCAGCACCGCCAGAAACCCAACGGCTAACGCCAAGGTACGCATCGTCATGTTGCCTCCTCACGCCCCAGTTTCACGGGCAGGACAGTTGAAGCTAGTGACGTCCGCCAGACGGCGCCAGCGGGGGGAAAGCCGGTTTCCCCTGTCTCGTCGGCGCCGTAGATGCAGGTCGCGCCGTCCGGTGTGCGCCAGAACACCAATCGCTTCGTGATGATGGGGTTCACGATGATGTTCCGTATGGTCTCCACGTTCCAGATGCCTTTCTTGGTCGTCTGTTCGCGCACCAGCGGCGGATGGGTCACGCGATGCCAGGTCCTCACCCTGCTCCTGAATAACCCGTACGAGGGACTCCAGGTCGATCATGGCAGCCGCGTATCCGCGCAGCGCTTCTTCACCCGCCTGTCCTTGCTGGGATTGCTGGGGAGCCGCCGGGTCCGAATTCGCCAAGGTCGCCCCACCGGCTAGTGTTGGCGGTCGCTCTCGCAGGAACCCGGTCCTTTTACTCTTGTCGAGAGGCTCACTGCGAAAGAGGGGCCGACCGTGGCGAAGAGATTTGCCAGTTGGAGCTTTTTCAGTTTGGTGGGACTTGCAGTCGGGTGTTCCACGCCCCAAGCCATTCCATTGCAGATGTCTGCTGCGTACGGGTGCCCGGCAGATTCAGTGAAAGTGACCAGCATCACCGGCGACAACTACCGCGGTGAAGGCTGCGGGCACACGGACACCTTCGTCTGCACGATGCTCACAACGTTGACCTTAGGCGCCAACTCCCAGCAGCAGTGCTTCAAGGTGACCCAACCGGACGCGGGCGCCAACTAGCCGCCGACACGACGCCGCCCTCGGTAGGCCGGGAAGTCGGCTCGACGCAGAGCAACGACGAGACGTCTAGGCCTCGTAGCCTCAAGCATCTCCCACCTGCGCGTCCGTTCAAACCTGGCGGCGTCCGTCCCTTCCAAGTCCGCAACGTTGCGTAGGGCCGATTGCACGCCCATTGCACGTGCCGCCCGAAAAACGCGCTAACTACTCGACTTCATTGTGGAGGCGGCGGGAATCGAACCCGCAGAATTCCCCAGGGCAAATGCTGTGCCTTCAACCACTTGCGCGCGAAACCGCCCGTACTCCTGCGGGAATCGCGCAGGCCATAGGCCGCCTGGTACCAACCCGCACCGCTTGATTCCCCGTGGGATTGCACGTCACGTGCAATGCGCGCCAGTCCCAGTCCGAGAGAATGGGGTTTTTCGAGCACCTGAATCGCCCGCCGCTTCGCTTTGCGAAGACGGTCGACAGCTTCCGCCTGGGGCATTAGGGGGTCGTTAACCTGAGACCGAATTCACCGCCGCTCACCGGCGAAGACAGTCCGCAGCGACGGCCTCCACCGTGAGGGGCCGTTAACCTACCGTTAACCTGCGTTAGGGCGATCCTGCGCTCGCAGCGGCCTGCGACATTTGGTCGCAGACGTCCTGGCGTGCGGGCTAGAGTGGCGCGCCTGTGCGCCCTCCGCCCCTCAGGTTGAGGAAGACGCTCGGGTGGGGCGACGGTCTGGCGCTCGTGGTCGGGATCATGGTCGGCTCGGGAATCTTTCGGACTCCCGGCATCGTCGCCAGCTCGATCGGAAGGCCGGCGCTCACCTTTGTCGCCTGGGCTCTGGGCGGAGCGGTGGGTCTGCTGGGCGCGCTGGTCTTCGCCGAGCTGGCCACCCGGCTCCCACACGCGGGCGGAAAGTACGTGTATGCGCGGGAGAGCTTCGGGCGCCGGGCCGCGTTCGTCGTGGGTTGGGTCGAGGCGCTCGGCATCTACTGCGCTGCGGTGGCGGCCATCGCCGTGGTGTGCGGCGACTACCTGTCACGGGTCCTCGGATCCAACCCCCGCACCGCCTCTGCCACCGGAGCCGGGCTCCTCGTCGCCCTGACCGCGGTGCATCTGGTGGGAGTGCGCGTCGGGACTCTGGCCCAGAACGTCATCACCGCGGCCAAGGTCCTCGCGCTGGCGGGAGTGCTCGGGGTGGCCGCCGTCGCCGGCAGCGGAGCAGGCTGGAGGGGGAGCCTCCCGGGCGCGCCCACCGGCTTCGCCCTTTTCGGAGCGATGGCCGTGGCCTTCCAGTCGGTGCTCTGGACCTATTACGGCTACCCCGATGCCGCCAAGATCGCCGAGGAGATGAAGGACCCGGATCACTCGCTGCCCCGGGTGTTTCTCGGCAGCATCGCCGCGGTGACCGCGCTGTATCTCTTGCTCAACGCGGCCTTTATTCACGTCTTGCCCTTCGAGCGGATTGCCGCCTCGACGCTGGTCGCCGGTGACGCAGCCAACGCGATGTTCGGTCCTCGGGCAGGTGCGGTGATGTCCGCGCTCGCGCTCCTGGTCGTGCTGGCCTCGCTCAACGGCAATCTCTTCGTCACTCCGCGGGTGGTTTTCGGGCTGTCCCGCGACGGCCTTGGGCCTCGGGTGCTATCGAAGGTGAATTCGGGCGGAACGCCGTGGACCGCCCTGCTCCTGGTCGCTCTCGTCTCGGTGCTGCTGGCCGCGACCGGGACCTTCGAGCGGCTCGTCTCCCTGGCCATCACCTTCATCCTGGTAATCGACGGCTTCATGGTGGTGGTCCTGTTCAAGCTCCGCGCCGAGCGGCCCGCCGCGCCGTTCCGGGTTCCCCTCTACCCACTCGTCCCTCTTTTGTTCCTGGGCATTTATTTCCTGTTGCTCGTCGGAGCGCTGGTCCAGCAGCCGGGCATCACCCTGGCGGCGCTCGCGGCGCTTGCGCTGGTCGGGTTGGCGAGCTGGCTGCTGGTCGAAGAGGGTGGAGTCACCGGCTCGGTGGATCACCCGACGGCATAGTCGTCTCCGTAATACTTGCTGGTGATCCGGGTGTGGAAATGGATCGCCTGGATCGGCTCGTATTTGGGCGCCCCGAGACCGGGCAGGACCTCCAGCCTCTCCTTCTCCCAGAGGTAGATCGCCATTGGCAGGGAGACCCTCGGCCGCTGGCGCTCGGCGGCCAGCCGGGGCGGACTCACCCGGTGCGTCGTCGAGGGGAAGATGTCGTTAGAAATGCGCTGCATGTAGTCGCCGGTGTTGAGGATGATCGAGCCCCGGGGCGCGGCAAGCCGGATCCACTTCCCGTTGGCCCGGTTCAGGATCTGGAGGCCCTCCACCCGCGAGGCAGGGAGGAAGGTGAAGAGGTCGACGTCCTCGTGGCCGAGCATGCGGCCGGCTCCCGAGGCCTCGTCGGCATCGCTGATCGGTGGGTAATGGTTGAGCCGCAGCCCGAAGTTGGTACGGGTCAGCGCGCGGTCATAGAGATGCGGATCGCAACCCAGCGAGCGGAGGAGGCTCTGCATCACCGGGAGGATCAACCGCTCATGCGTCTGGCAAAGCCGGCGGAAGAGCGGCTCGAGACGAGGGCGGGGCCAGAAGTCGGCCTCGCGGTAGGACGGGTCACCCACGAGGTCGAACGCACGCCGACAGAACACCCAGCCTTCGACCAGGTCGGGGTGGATGTCGCTCGTCTCCTTGATCGGAAAGTAGCCCTGGTTGACCGAGCCGAAGCGACGCGCGCGGTAGCGCATCTTGTCTTCCAGCGGCACCTCGGTGAAGAGCGCCAGGATCCGCTCGTCGGCCTCGTCGTAGAGCGCGGCGTCGACCTCGTGGCCTTCGAGGATGGCGAAGCCCAGCCGGCGCAAGGCATCGCCCAGCTCGCCGGCGAAGGACTGCTTGTCGCTCTCGTCGCCGCGCAAGAAACGCCCGAGGTCGCAGGTGGGGATGCCGGTCTCCTCGTCGAAGGCCTCAGTATGGTGCGCCTCCGCCAGGTGGTACTCCTGCCTCTTCTCGACCTGGTCGTACCGGCGAAACTCCTGGTTCGTCGCTTCGATGCCCTGTGCCTTGCGGTCGCTCACGGTCAGCCCTCCGGGCCGGGCGGACATTACCAGTCCGTCCGGGGGTCGCGGGATCGGGTCGTGGAAGTGACCTCCAAAACCCGGAGGCCAGGTGAGCCGAGGAGCAGGAACGGGCCCGGGGGAAGCGCCACCGCGTCGTAGACCGCGAGCTCGGTCCTCGTCGCGCCCTGTATCGAGCCCGACCCCTCGCTCACGAACACGAAGCGCAGGTCATCCGCCTCACGGAGCTCGACCGTTCCCGCGCCCTGGAAGCGCAGCGCCCGGGCGGTGGCGACGCCGCCGCTGGCGGCATCCAGTCCCAGGTCGCGCGACTCGACACCTGGAGCCAGCGGCTGGGCCGAACACCGGTCGGCGACGGCATGGAGAAACCGCTGGCCGGCGTGGGGGCGGTCGAGCGCCCGATCCGGTGATGGCAAGACCATCTGGTGATCGATCGAGGTCGGGTGCCAGGCCGGTGACGCGACCTCGACCACCTCGAAGCCCGCGCTGGCAGAGAGTACCCGATGCCGGAGGCCCGGCGGCTGGAGCAAGAGATCGCCGGCGCGGAACGTGAACGGCCTCGTCTGGTCCTCGTAGACCAGCTCCGCATCACCCGACAGGCAGTAGATCAGCTGGAGCCTTACCCGGTGAGAGTGCACGCGATCCTGGACCGGACCGCCCCTGGCGGCGCGGATGTGGCTGGCGACCCATCGGCCGCCGAGCCGCGACGGCAGCAGGTCGCGGTAGAGCATGCCAGCGCGACCCTCGTGAAACGGCGTCTCGGCGTAGCGGGTGTGGACGAAGGTCGGAGCGGCGGGCGGTACGTCGAGCTTCCTCGGTGCTGCGACCTCGACCACCAGACCACCCGGCCCGACATGCCGACCTGGCGCCAGGGCTGCGGCGGCGGGGACAACCAGCTCCATCTCCCCCCGATGGGCGCGCTCCAGCTTCAGGAGCAGCCCGTGACCGATCATCAAGGCCTCGGACGGATCATCGGCGGGGGCGATCTCCTCGAGTTGGAACCCGAACTGCTCCAGGAACTCGACTGTCGCGTCGAGGGGATCGGCGGGAACCCGGACTGCTCCGCGCTGGGCTTCGGTGTCCATGGACGCTGCTCAGAGCGCCTCGAGCTCCTGGACCACCAGGGACATGGGCAGGAGCCCCGTGCGATTCAAGCCGTCGAGGAGCGCCTTCATCGGGAGCGGGCCATTCCGGGACAGCGAGGCCACCAGTTCGTCGGTCATCGCCTTGCCGACGATGTAGCTTGTCCCGTAGCTGGGCCGACGCAGGAAGAGCTGCTGCTCGCTGCGGACGGTGCGCCCGTCGAGGCGGAGCCACCCGCGCGGTGTGGCTTGCGAGGCGAACTCGCTGGCCTGCTCGAGGGTCCAGGTGTTGTCGTGCATCCGTAGGTCGCCCAGCGCGCGCGCCGCACGTTGAGCGAGCATCACGTAGACGAGCTCGCGCGAGCGCGGACGGCCCTCGTAGAGTCCTGCGTGCATCATCAGCTCCTCGAGCGCAGTGGCGAAGCCCTCGGTGCGGGTGGCGAAGATGTTGTAGAGGGCCGGGCGCGCACGAACCGGGTCGGCCGGCGGCCGGCGGGCCAGCACGGCCAGGTCCATGAAGTGCCACATGTGCAGCCGAAGGAGAAGCGGATCGCGTGCCTCCACCTCGGAGAAGAATTCGAGCGGCGGTTTCGGGTCGAAGCCTCCGGGGAACGTGGCCAGGGCCGGCTCCATCCAGTCCTCCCAGCTGATGAAGTCGCTCTCCCGGAGGAACCGGATCCAGGTTCTGAGGGCATCCTCGAGGCGGCGCTGGTGCTCCTGGATGGTGGTCGCCGGAAGCTGCGGCGGAACGGCGCGGTTCTTCAGCTCCTCGGCGGCGAGGGTGGCGCGGGCCCGCCCCAGCTCGCGCTCCATGAGCGTCACCAGCTGGGCGTGGGTGTAGGGCACGAGCGCGACGTTCGCCAGGTACCAGTCGTAGTTGCCGACGCCCACCCCGGAGGGCCCAGTCTTGGTCGGCGCCTGCTGCTCGACCCAGCGGCGGTAGTCCTCAGTCGCGGCCAGCGCTGCCTTCGCCGCGGCCGAGAGCGAGGCGTTCGAGGCCACCTTGGGTGCGAGCGCGGTGAGCGCCGCCGCCTGCTTGCGGATGGGACCGCTGGCCATCCTCCACAGGTCTCGACCGTTGCCGGTGAGGTTCTCCCTCGCCTGGGCGAGGAGGGATGGCACGACGCGGAGGCCGTCGAGGAGTTCGCTCTCGGCCGCGGCCGAGAGCGGGAACTTGAGAGCCCAAATCTCCAGGGCGGTGTCCGCCCACTCCGCCTCCCGGGCTGGCTGGTCCGACTGCTCGTCGAAGATGGTGACGTAGAACGCCGGGTCCCGGGTCCACGGGCTGAGGACGCGGTGGTCGAAGTCGAGCCCATTCATCTCGGCCCGGATGAGCCGCGCGTCGTTCCGCAAGGGTAGCGGCACACCGGAGACGTCGAGCGCATCCACGCGCGAGAGCCAGCTCGGGAGAGCGCGGGCCTGTGCCGCCATCGCCTTCGCCGAGTAATCCGGAACCCCGCCGACGCGGGGCGGCCGCTGAAACTCGCGCCAGTGCGAGAAGAGCGTGGCGACGTCCTGCGGGGTGGCCTGGGCCCCGAGTGCGGAAAGGGGGGCGAGCGTCAAGGCGAGCCAGAGGGGAGCGGAAGGACGCATGCGGCGCATTGTACAAGGTGCGCGGGCGTTCTCACGCTCCTTGGTGACGTGGAGGCGGCGGGAATCGACCCCGCAGAGTCCGGCTTTCAGCTAACTCGTCGCCAGCGAAGCGTGCGCTTCAGTGGTTCGCCGATTACGGACATGGTGTCCAATTCGAGCGTGAGGATCTCGCCCTCGACCATCATTGTCCGAGTAAAGACCTGCCCCGCATTCTCCGTTGAGAGCGCACCAACCAGCTCCGTTTGGACGGTCTGTTGGTCGTCATCGACCGTGTACTTTCCGAAGTACGCGTCGTAACCGTCGCGGGCGCGGCTGTTGTTGAGACCGCCAGCAACGATAGGTGCGCTCCCCGGGCCCGCGCGGTCCCGCTTCATGAACTGCGCCGCGAAGTGCCCGGCTCTGTCGAAGCCAAGGAAGCCGAATGGATCACTCCCCAGTGACGGTTCTGCGCGCTGCTCGCCGTCTCGCGTCCGGTCGATCCGCGAAACCAGCTCCCAACTTCCCACCAATCGTGACGCGAGTGAATCGACGGTCATCGCTCGTCACGCTATGCCACTCTTGTGGGAGAAATGAAGATGCGGCAGCAGCTTGAATCGGGCCTCCTCCAAGTCCCTCGTCATTCCGCGGGGCGGATTGTAGGTTGATCACGTGCCTTCCGACACGAGGTGCGGATGCTCACCGGAGACCGAAGCCTGGACGTTCGTCCGAGTAGGGGCTGAAAGGAATCCAGCCAAGCTCGAACCTCTAGACTCGGGGGGAAACGGCGCGGACAATTTGGGTTAAGACATCCTCCGTCCCCATCGGCCACTGCCCGTTTGCCGCCTACTTGTTGCCTTTTCGGGATGACCTCTTTTGGCCTTTCCCTTTTTCTCTTTTGCGTAGCGGGAACGTAATTCCCGCAAACGAGAAAGCTCTTCTGACCTACGTATGCCATTGATCTAAGCGGGCCCAGGAGGATTCGAACCTCCGGCCTTCGGATTCGTAGCGCTAGTTGGGGTGATGCTCCTCTGCCGGCGTGCCGTCGGACCACTTTGGGACCGGGACAAAAAAGAGCGTCCACGGCATTCTACCTCCGCCAGGTAGATCTTGGCCTCCTCCGAAGACCGCGGATCCTTCGGGCAAATTCGCCCCCCACACCGAGCCGTTCATCTCGCCTGGCATGTAGAACATCAAATGCGGATGCCAGTGAGTATCGGCGTCGGTTAGGTACTGGCGCTTCGACATCATGTACGACATCGAGCCCACCTCCGGCGGGCCAAATTCCTTCTTCGCAATCGACGCTTTCATGCGAGCCACGATCGCGTCCTTCGACAGCCCGGCGAGCGCGAGCTCCGTCAACCTGAACTCGACCGGCAGCGCGGAGCGCACGGCCGGGGCATTCAGACACACGGGCCCGCGAATCTTTGGGTTCCAGTATCCAGGATCATCGAAATCACTCGTCCAAGACCGGTCGACAAGGCAGACGAATCCGTTCTTGCCTGTAACGGCCGTCTGGTACCCTTGGCGCGTGAGCACCATGACGGTTGCATCGCTTGATATCGTCGGCGGCGCGGCGCTCCGAGCAAGCGCGATCTCCGCGTGCCGGTCGGCGATGAGGTACTCCTCGAGCGGCGCCATCACCGGGTAATCGGCGCCCTTAGGCCGCGGGTCCGCGCCTGGCGTCTGGGCGTAGCCAACCAGCAGCGGTGCGCCGACCGCAGATATCAAGATTGGAGCTATCAACAGCGGGCGCCACTTCGCCATGGCTTCCTCCCTTCAACGAGCGGCACCTGAGGGGTATACCCCGAGGGCAACTTTTCGTGGCGAACTTCGAAATTTGAGCTGGAGCTTGGCGTGCCTCCTCGGGCGAAGATGACCTTTTCAGCGGCGACTCAACTTGCCTACCAGGCACAACCAAACCGGGCAGCATCCGGAAACACGTAGATCCGCTTTGAATAGGCGCTTCTCGAGAGTCTGGAAGCCGCGCCAGATTGCTCCTCGGCACCGACGAAGCTGACTCCCGTACCCCTTTACCTTTTTTGCCTTTCGCTTCGGCCTCATAATCAAAAACCATTGGGGCTTACTCGGCACCGACGAGGCGGCGAGGTCAACGCCCACGCTGGTTACGCTGCTCGCCAGCTGCGAGATGCATCGCATCGAGCCTCTCGGCTACACGCGAGACCTCTTCCGTCTCTTGCCGAATTGGCCCGTGCAACAGGCGCTGAAGGTCACTCCAGCGACCTGTCGAAGACGCTTGAGCGCCTCCGACATGCAGCGACGGCTTGACGCCAACGTGTTCCCTCAGGCGGGGCTCGGAATCCGAGAATCTGAGCCTGCGTCAAGAAGCCGCCAGCCAGTTTCAAACCTTCAAGCGCCTTTGGTGCTCCGTCAGGGGTGCGACGTGATGGCGACGATGGTGATTGCCGGAATTCGCTTCCCCTGTTTTCCCCCGCGCTTGAGGACTAGCCGACCTACTGAGACCCGGCTCTTCGCCGCGCGCCCGCCGGAAGGAGTGCGGGGTTGCGAGGCATGAAGGGGGTTGGTGCCACCTGGAATCGACGCCTCAACAACACCATTCGATTCACGGATACCTCGCTCGAGTCCTACATGGCCCAGGTTCCTGAGACTCAGGCCGTCCTGAGCTACTTTACCGTCTCGACGTCGGCATCGCGGTAGAGCTGAACGGTCTCTGCTATTTCGAAGGTTGGGGCAGCAGGGTGCGTATCGGGCTGAGCGGGCCAATCGGGATGAGTTGGAACTCCATCAACCCGACTTGGCCCAACGGAAGCTTGTCCAGAAGCCCATGAGCCTCTTTGGCTCCGGTGACGTTCAGTATGAACACCACCCCCTTTGGTCCGTCTTGATGTACACTGGTCAATCTTCCCATCGAGCCGTTGCGGTCTCCGGCACCCGTCCGCGCGGCAGCCGCTGGGCCTTGCATTGGTCGCCACACTTCTTCCCCAGATGCGTGTTTCCGGTGGGACGACGCTGGTCGATCGCGACGCCGCTAAGACGCTTGCGCTGGCGACCGGCCGGCGTGCTTGACAAGTCGCGCCTGCCGTCGAATCGTGCCCGCGCCTGTCGGCCTCGGGAGGGATTTCATGGCGCACGGGAAGAGCTTCGGCCAGATGCGCATCGCCGTCTGGCTGCTGGGTCTGGTCGGGCTCCTCGGCTCCGCGCCAGCGGTCGCCGAGAACCCGAGGGTCATCCGCATCGGGGCGATCTACCCGCTCTCGGGCAACATCGCCACCACTGGGCTCGATTGCCGGCGAGGCGCGGAACTGGCGGTGGAGATCATCAACGGCAAGTACGATCTCGACCTTCCGCTTGCGCGCACCGAGGGGCTGCCGAACCTCGGGGGCGCCAAGCTGGAGCTGGTCTTTGCCGACTCCAGGGGTGAACCGAAGAACGGCCTGGCCGAGGTGGAGCGACTGGTGACCCAGGAGCACGTGGTGGCCATCATCGGCGCCTACCAGAGCTCGGTCACCAAAACCGCGAGTCAGGCCGCCGAGCGGTTGAAGATCCCATACGTATGCTCCGATGCCTCCTCGCCGACGCTCACCCAGCGCGGATTCAAGTACTTCTTCCGTGCCAGCCCGCACGATGGCCTCTTCGCCCGGGACCAGTTCAACCTTCTCAAGGACATGGAGAAGGTGAAGAAGAAGAAGGTCGAGACCCTCGCCGTGCTCTACGAGAACACGGAGTTCGGATCGAACGTCGGGAAGGAAGTGCTCAAGCTAGCCCAGGAGTACGGCTACAAGGTGGTGGCCGACATCTCCTATTCGGCCAACGCCACCGACGTGACCAGCGAGGTCGGCCAGCTGATTAAGGCCAACCCCGACGTGCTGATGCATGCCTCATACATCACCGATGCCATCCTCTTTACCAAGACCTTCAAGGAAATGGGCTTCAAGCCGAAGGCAATCATGACCTACGCCGGCTACATCGAGCCCGCCTATCTTCCGGCGGTGAAGGCGGACGGCAACGACATCATCGTTCGTTCGACGTTCGCGCTCGACCTGGCGAAACATAAGCCGGTGATCGGCAAGGTGAACGAGCTCTTCAAGAAGAAGTTCGGCACCGACATGAGCGAGAACGCAGCGCGCAGCTTCACCGCGCCCTTCGTGCTGGCCGACGCCATCAACCGCGCGAAGACCACCGAGCCGGAGGCGGTGGTGAAGGCCCTCCAGGAGACGAGCTTCGGACCGGAGCAGGTCATCTACCCTTGGCAGGGCATCAAGTTCGACCCGGAGAGCCACCAGAACGTCTACGCGCGGGGCATCCTGGTGCAGATCCAGGGTCAGCAGTACGTGACGGTGTGGCCCTTCGACTCCGCATCGAGCGAGGTGGTCTGGCCGTTGCCCGCCTGGGGCGCGAAGTAGCTCGCCGGGAACCGTCATGTCCGAGCAGCTCGTCCAGCAGTTCGCCAACGGGCTGCTCATCGGTTGCGTCTACGCGCTCATCGCCATCGGGCTCACGCTCATCTGGGGCGTGATGAACATCGTCAACTTTGCCCACGGCGACTTCCTGATGCTGAGCATGTTCGCCTCGTTCTGGCTGTACACCCTGTACGGCATCGATCCGGTGTTCTCCATTCCCGTCTGTGCGGTCTTGCTCTTTGCGCTCGGTCTTCTCATCTACCGCTTTGCGGTCAGCAAGGTGATGAAAGGGCCAATGCTCGCCCAGCTGGTGGTCACCTTCGGCGTGAGCATCTTCCTGGCCAACACGGCGGTGCTGCTGTGGACACCGGATTTCCGGCTGATCGACAAGCCGATACTCTCCGGCACCTGGACCTTCGGGACGGTTCACATCAGCATCCCTAAGGTCGTCGCCTCGGCCGGAAGCGTCCTGGTGTCGGGCGCGCTGCTTGTCTTCCTGAGGCGGACACGGACCGGCAAGGCCATCCTGGCGACTGAGATGAACCGCGACTCGGCGTTGCTGATGGGGATCAACACCGACCGGGTGAACGCCCTATCCTTCGGAATCGGAGCGGCGCTGGTAGGGATCGCCGGGGCTTTCCTGTCGATGTACTACTACATCTACCCGCAGGTCGGCGGCCTGTTCGGCACCCTCTCCTTCGTGATCGTGGCCCTGGGCGGCTTCGGCAGCATCTCCGGGGCGTTCGTCGCCGGGATCCTGGTGGGCCTGGTCCAGACCCTCGGTGGCTACTTCTTCGACCCTGCTTACAAGTACGCCATCGTCTTCTTCCTCTACCTCCTCACCGTCTGGTTCCGGCCTCAAGGTCTCCGCGGGTGGTGACCGACATGCGTCGCAAGGTCGTCGGGTGGGTAGCCGCCGCGTCGACCGCCGTCGTGCTGCTCAGCTTCCCGCTCGTCTTCTCTGGGCCGTTTCCCCTCCACGTGATGATCATCACCTTCCTCTTCGCCACCCTGGGTGTGGCGTGGAACATCATGGGCGGCTACGCGGGGATGTTCTCCTTCGGCCAGGCAGCCTTTTTCGGCATCGGCGCCTACACCTCGTCCTATCTGCTGACCAGCCACGGTGTGAATCCGTGGATCGGGCTCTTCGCCGGCGGCGTGATGGCGGCGCTGACCGCGGTGGCCATCGGGTACCCCTGCTCCAACCTCCGGGGTCACTACTTCGCCATCGCCAGCATCGCCTTTGCGGAGATCGTCCGAATCCAGTTCAACAACTGGAAGCTCGTCGGCGCCGCCGAGGGGCTGACCATCCCGATGATGCGGCCGGGCCTGGCGAACTTCCAGTTCCACCAGAACAAGGCCCCTTACTACTACATCGCGCTTGCATTTCTGCTCGTTGCACTGGCGGTGTCCTGGTGGGTGGCCCATTCGCGGATGGGCTACTACTTCCGCGCCATCAAGGAGAGCCATGAGCTGGCGATGGTGCTGGGCATCAGCTTCGTTCGCTACCGGCTGTGGGCGATCGTGATCAGCGCATTCCTGTCCGCCGCCGCGGGCACGCTCTACGCCCAGTACATCCTGTACCTCGATCCGGAGAGCGTGCTCGTCCTGTCGATCTCGGTCCAGGTGGTGTTGGTGGCCATGCTCGGTGGGGCGGGCTCGGTGCTCGGGCCGGTCATCGGGGCGGCCATCCTGGTGCCCCTCTCGGAGATGACCCGGGTCAAGCTGGGCCACCGCGGCACCGGGGTGGACATGATGATTTACGGAGCGCTGATTACGCTGATCTCCATCTACCAGCCCAAGGGCGTCTGGGGGTTCCTCTCGGGCCTCGCCGGGCGGCGACATCCACCGGCCGGCCCAGCGCGGGCAGCGCTCGCCGAGCAACCAGGAAGCAGATGAGCTCACCCCTGCTCGAGGTCCGCGGCGTGACCAAGCGCTTCGGTGGCCTCACGGCAAACAGCGACGTCTCCTTCTCCGTCGCCGAGGGTGAGATCCTGAGCATCATCGGCCCCAACGGCGCCGGCAAGAGCACGCTCTTCGGCTGCATCACCGGTTTTCACCGGCCGAATGCAGGCGCCATCGTCTACCGCGGGCGCGAGATCACCGGCTTCCATGCCGACCGGATCTGCCGCCGGGGCATCGCCCGTACCTTTCAGATCGTTCAGATCATCGGCGACATGACGGTTCTGGAAAACGCGATGACCGGAGCCTTCCTCCGTGCGCCGGGCCGACGCGAAGCGGTGCGACGCGCCGAGGAGGTGCTCGACCTCACGGGGCTGGCCGCGCGTCGTGATGCTCTCGGCGCAGCGCTGACCATCGCCGACAAGAAGCGGCTCGAGGTGGCGATGGCACTAGCGACTCAGCCGCGCCTGCTGATGCTCGACGAGTCGATGGCAGGACTGACTCCGGTGGAGCTTCGGGAATACATCACCCTCATCCGCGAAGTGCGAAAGCGCGGCGTCACCTTGGTCATCGTCGAGCACGTGATGGAGGCGGTGATGCAGCTCTCCGACCGCGTCATCGTTCTCGACGCCGGCCGGAAGCTCCTCGAGGGGTCGCCGCGCGATGTGGTGGTCGACCCCCAGGTCATCCAGGCGTACCTGGGAGATCGCTACCGTGCTTGAGTTCGACCAGGTCTCCGCTGGCTACGGCGACCTCACAGTCGTCCACGACGTCACCTTCCGGGTCGCCGAAGGAGAGGTGGTCTGCCTAGTCGGCTCGAACGGCGCGGGCAAGAGCACTATCCTGCGCACCATTGCCGGGCTCCTGCATCCGGTGCGAGGGGAGATCCGACTCCGGGGGGAGGCGATCCACGCTTTACCGCCCTACGAAATCGTCCGGAAGCGCGTGGCGATGGTCCCGGAGGGCAGGCAGCTCTTCGGGCGGCTGTCGGTCTGGGACAACCTCGTGCTGGGGGCCTACACCTTGCAGTCCAAGCGAGAGATCGAGGAGTTGTTGGAGAGTGTGGTCTCGCTCTTCCCAATCCTCAAGAAGCGGCGTGACCAGCGGGCTGAGACGCTCTCCGGCGGCGAGCAGCAGCAGGTGGCTATCGCCCGCGGTCTCATGTCGCGCCCGTCGCTGCTACTCCTCGACGAGCCGTCGCTGGGGATCATGCCCAAGCTGGTGGTGGAGATCTTCGCTGCCATCCACGAAATCCGGAAGAAGGGCGTCACTGTGCTGCTCGTCGAGCAGAACGTGTTCGAGGCCCTGGAGGTGTCGGACCGAGCTTATGTGATGCAGTCGGGGCGCGTGGTCCTCGAGGGGAGCGGCAAGGAGCTCCTGCACTCCGACCTCGTCCGCACGGCCTACCTTGGCTCGGCTGGAATCGCCTGACATCGCTGGCTCTTGAGCTTGGTCAGCATGTCGGTGATCTGCCTCTCTTCCGCCTTGGCCAGTTGCGCTCTTCCTACTCGCTCAGATGGGAGGTTTGTTACGGGCCAGTCACGCTGGGCATCCTCGACACTCGAACCGGAGAATTCATTGGCCGAAGACACTCAAAACGGGGGCACCCCCTACCGGGAAATACCCCACTGGTAACTGTCAGCGATGTCTTCGGTCCAAACTGTCAGCTAGCTCTCCGCACGTAGACGCGTCCTGCGCAAGTCCGCGACGTTCTATCGGGGCCGTCTACAACTACGAACCTCTCGACTTGCCCGCCGATGTCGTCCACTTCCGCTGGCATGACGGAGCACTGGTCCGGGTGAGCTAGGGCTTGCTCATAGCTTCCAGTTCTTGACGGGAACTACGTCGAACGGCTTGTTGCCCGTGCTGCTCGTTACGCGCCCGTCGGAGTGGAAGAAGACCGCAATCCCCAAGTGTTTACGCTCGGAGAAGCTTACCACGGAAGCAGTGACCATGAAGCCACCACCGTCAGTGTCTTCACCAACCTGGAGAGCGTGACTCACGCCGGTTTGCGCACTCTCGTCGTAGTCCTTGGAGTAACCCGTGAAGAGCCGACGCCTGGGTTCCTCCGTCTTGTGACGCATGAGCACCCAACTCTCGGCGGTAGGCTTCTTCCCCGGTACGGTGAACGAGAAGGAGGCGGACTCCTCACTGAGAACGAAGCAGAACTTCACCTTCGTCACGCTTACCGGCTTGCTCTGCTCGTCAGCCATCTCCAGCGTCGTTCGGTTGAGGACGAGGAAGGTGTCGCCGCACCTGAGCTTACCAATCGGGACTTCCACCGCTCGAGCCTCGACAGTCAGCAGGAGCAGGAAGACCAACTGTCGACGAAGTCTCACGGATGCCCTCCCCAAACGCTTCCTAGGTCGCATACTACTGCGGCGCAACCTACAAGCGAACCGCCTCAGCTCGAGGCGGGTCTTCAGGGTACGGACGATGACCTTCCTGACGTCCGCACCGTCGACGGGGTGGCCGTAGCCCTGGTGTGGTGTGCGGCCTACTTCATCCTGCGCGCGGCGCGCGCGCAAGGGGCTGGCTCCGTTGCATGCTCCACAGTCCCCGCGCAGAGAGGATGACAGAGAAGATGGTGGTAACGCCGAGCGCGATGAGTGTCCAGACGAAGAAGAATCCTCCGCTGGACTTGGCGATCTCGCCGCCGACTCCCGCCCCCCTCATGTGGACGACGGGAACGACCGACCCAAGGAGCGACCCGAGGAGGATGATGACGTACCCCGATCGCCGTTCGGCGAGCACCAGCGTTCCGTACAGCCAGACGACCAGAATGAGCACCCCCACCATGTTTGAGACCCCTCCCGGCTCCATCTCGCGGACGACGTCGTCCGTCAGGTGAAACGTCATGAAGAGGATCGAGAGCAGAGACGCGATGGTCAACATAACGTTGTGTTTCACTTGATATTCTCCTTGCAAGACTTGTGTGTATCTCTCGGCGAGGCACATGATCGTGACCGGCTCCCCGGAACTGAGTCCGCCTGAAACGTGACTCTTCCCGCCCTTTTGACCTGCCCGGTTTCACGGGGGAACAACTCCACGATCCCGGCCGCTGCTCCACGACTCCTCGGAGTACGTCAATCAGACTGCATGCGAGGCGCTTGCACGACTTGGCGACAATGAATCCCATGACGGCGTCGTGGCCCTGCTACGAGCCTCGCAGGCGACTACCCGCCAAGCTGCACTGAGAGTGCTCCGTCATTTCTGGAAGGCGACTGACTTCGAGCAGGTCCTACCCATCATGATGCGCGACCATGAAGACGGCGTCCGGAAGGAAGCTGGATGGACGCTGCGTAAATGGGCTTCGGAGTCCAACTCGGCAATTCGTTTTGACCGTGAAACGGAGATGCCATCGCACGTTACCGCATTTGGGCCTGCGAACTGGCTGAGCAGCTCGGTGGGCACTCGCAGAACCTGGCTAGAACGTTCCGGACGAGTTGTAGTTGGCGATGGAATAATCGACCAGCCCGACCTGGGTATTCCCGTCCACGCCTACGTTTGTCTCTCCAGCCACATAACTGTTCCCCGATGGATCCACTGCGATGGCGTAGGCATTAAGGTCGTTGTCGCCCGCGACGCCTTGCTGTTTGAGCCAGGTCACCGTTCCGGACGTGTCGTACTTCGCGATGAAAAAGTCGACTGCGCCGGTTTGGGTATTCCCATTCAACCCTCCAGACGTGGAGCCAGCCACATAGCTGTTCCCAGACTTGTCCGCTGCAACACCAAATACCTGGCTCATATTGGCGGCGACGCCCTCCTGGTTGAGCCAGCTCAGCGTGCCTGACGCGTCATATTTCGCAATGAAGTAATCCTGGGTTCCGGCCTGGGTATTCCCATTCAGGCCTCCGTTTGTATAGCCACCCACGTAGGCATTCCCCGACCCGTCTACACCGACACCGTAGGCGTAGGACTGCGCCATAGAAGCGCCCTGCTGTCTGACCCAGGTCAGCGACCCAGACGAATTGTACTTCGCGACAAAATAGTCGTATTGCCCGGACTGGGTATTCCCATTCAGGCCTCCGCCGGTTTGTCCGGCCACATAGATGTTCCCGGAGCCATCCAGCGCGATGGAAGTGGTCCCGGTGATACTCGAGGCGACGCCCAGCTGTTTGACCCAGGTTAGCGTCCCAGACGAATCGTACTTCGCGATGAAGAGGTCGTCGCTGCCGGACTGGGTATTCCCATTCAATCCGCCGCTGGTGAAGCCTGTCATGTAGCTGCTCCCCGACGCGTCCACCGCGACACCTAAAGAGGAAGTCTCACTCAACGGTGCGCCCAGTTCCGCAAGCCAGAGGAGTGCCCCCGACGGGTCGTACTTTGCGATGAAGGCGTCGTCGTAGCCGATGCGCGTATTCCCATTCAGAGCAACGTCTGTATAGCCACTCACATAGCTGTTCCCCGAGGCGTCCACTGCGACGGCCTTAGCTTCGGTCTCCTGGCCGTCGGCGCCGAGCTGTTTGATCCACACCAAAGTCCCCGAAGGGTCGTGCTTCGCTATGAAATAGTCGTATTGGCCGGACTGGGTATTCCCAGAGAACGCGCTGTCGGTGTACCCAGCCGCATAGCTGTTACCCGACACGTCCACCGCGACACCGTAAGCGATAGCGGCGCCGGCCAAAACATCGGGACCTAGCTGTCTAAACCAACCCGCGTGAACTTCGAGAATCACGGTCGCATCCGCGGAAGGGCCCGCGGAATTCGTGGCGACGACTGTAAATTGCGTCGCCGGGAGTGGTGCGGTCGGCGTCCCCGAGATGACGCACGTCGCGGCATTGACGCTGAGCGTCGCGGGGAAGCTCGACGCATTGGCGGACCCGGGCTTGATGCCGCAGGCCGTTATCGCGCCCCCGTTGCCAGATGCCGTGGTGGGAGACGCGTTCATCGGCGTTCCGATGTTATTAACTGTTCCGGCGGTGCCCACATAACTCAGTGTCGGAATGCCGGCGCCGACTGCCAGGGTCACCGTTGCATCGGCCGAGGTGCCGGCGGAGTTCGCGGCCACGAGCGTAAACACGGTCGCCGGGAGTGAGGTCGTTGGCGTTCCTGAGATGACGCAGCTCGTGGCATTCACGTTGAGGGTGCTGGGAAAGCTCGACGCATTGGCGGACCCGGGCTTGATGCCGCAGGCCGTGATTGCGGCGCCATTGTCCACCAACGTCGTGGGCGACACGCTCATCGGCGCCCCGGCCGCGCCCGTCGTTCCGGTGGAACCCGCGTAGCTCAGCGTGGGAGGCGAGCTGCCATTGCCATTGCCGCTCCCGCCACAGGCGGCGACGGCCAAGAGAGCGGCCAATGTCAGCGTGGCGTTCACCACGCCAAGAAACCCTTTCCGCTTGCACGGTGCCGAGACTTCAACAGGCGCGGTTCTCATTTGGCTCTCCATGTGGGGTAGTTGGCTCGTGTTTTGGCTCTTGAAACGTGTCTGTAGTGGACGAGACGAGGAGACGCTCCTCTCAGCCCCGTACCCGCTGAGGAGCACCTCGCGCTCGAAGCACATTCCGCTCTCCCCGATGAATTCGAGGCCACGGCGCGTGCCGGTCGGCACTGGCTCGGTCTGGGGCCCGCAGGCCACCGCAGCCTCGATGCCGGTTGCCGCCGGTTCCAACTCGGTAGCCATGCTCCCCCTTTGCTCCAGCGGGGTAGACTACACGCAAGTCCGCATCGTTTCGTTGAGCCAAATGCATCGCCGTCGCACCTTGCCGCCCGAAAGGTGCGCTAACCAACACCCGTCACCTGTAACCAGCGGGGCAGCGGAGAGCGCCGCGCCCCCAGCGCGCGAATACCTCAGGGCCCTCGATGCGGATGACAGGGGCGCTGGCCTCGTCGCCGCTCTGCATTGTTGGGAGGTGTCACTAGCAGGAGGCTGAGCCGACTAGGGTCCGCCCCGTCGCACGGGGACTCGGTCACCCCGCGAGTGCGACGGTTGGCCGCCTGGCACGTCCTCGATGTTCCTGCCAGACACCCCAGCGTACGGCTCGCGTAGTCAATCTTCAGGCGGTTCACCCGTCAGAAACGTGTACTCAGTCACCAAGGCGCTGTTCCGGGACGCGGCGTTGAGCGATCTCCTCCCGGTGGCAGCCAACCCATGCGTCCTGGGAGCCGACAGCTTGGCAAAGTGCGGGACCGCGTCCCTGGCTGGCGCGCTGGGGCTCAGTTCACCCACGGGGAGTTGTCGCAGCCACGACGCAAGGGCCGCATTAGAGAGGTGGGCTGAATGCTGGACGATGGATGGATTTGGAAGCGCGCCCAGAAGGACTGCGCGAGTGAATGAGGCGAAGCCACGACGTCACCCCAACCGTTGGCCCCCAAACAACCGCAGTCACTTGGGGGCCACCTCGAAAGCATCTATTTAAGACGCCACTCTAAAAGTGGAGGCGGCGGGAATCGAACCGGCTGGCTAGCAAGCAGCAACCCGTGTGCCATCAAGGGGTTACGCGCTCAAGCGCCGAGTATTTTTGAATTTGGTTTCCCGTTCAGGCCGTTGACTGCCGGGTGCTGCCGCCTGGTTCCACGCCGCATAGCGAATGCATTCGCTATGGGAACTTGGGCTCCGAGAATGCCGCCGGCGCGGGGTCATTGAATGGCGCAGGCCGTTCGAGAACCTCGATTGCCTTCCGCTTGAACTCGGCAGCGAGGACGCTGGACCCGGACCTCTTACACTTCGCAGAATCCTGCATGGTGTTCAGGGGGCCGTAGCGCCGCAGACGGAGAAGACGATGAACTTGCCCAAAGCCACCAGGTACAAGGTGAAGTCCCAAGGCTCGATGGGATTCGAGCTTCGAGTGAACGGACGGAAATCCGTGCGAGCCGTGCTTTCCGGTGAAGGTGTGCTCGTCTTTCACGTTGCGGTCGAGCGGGCTATCGGCACGGAGCCCGCGGACACGACCGTGACCATCCACGGCGGCGACCTCTATGGGCTGGATACGACAGGTTCGCGGTTCATGCGGTGGGCGAACGTCAAGGTTGCCATAGGGGATAGAATCGCAGTCCGGTTCGTGAGCGGTGGCACATCGTCGCCGAAGCCGCGTGTCCTCTCGGTCGATAACCTCGCTACGCGGGTTGGGCTGACTGAACGTTTGCGCGGCCTAAAAAAGGAACTCGCAGACGTACAGCGCAAGCTCACCCTAAGCGAACCGGAACGTCGGAGGCAGGGACTGCGGGAGTGGAAGAAGACGCTTGCCACCCAACGTCGCAAAATCGCCGCTGTTGAGGGCAAGAGGCGTCGGCGGCGTACGCCGTAGTGGCCTATTAGCTGGCCGTGCGTAGAATTATGCGATGGCTCAACCGTTTGCACGGAGGCTGCACTCGACGCAGCCGTCGTATTCCCCGGCTCACTTGTTTTCGCTCATGACCGTAGCAAACGCCTCCCAGTGTTTCGTCTCGCGGGGTTGAATCTGCGGAAGCTTCGGCTGGTCGAAGTCGAGGAGCCGAGCCCCCTGAATCGACATGACAATTGGAGAGTGTGTTGCCAAGACGAACTGGTAGGCACCGGTGGTAACGCACTCGTTCAGGTGAGCGACAAAAAGGGTCTGCCGGCTCGGCGACAGGGCTGCCTCTGGCTCATCGAAGAGAAACAGCCCACCCTGCCCGCGCGAACGAAGAACGAAGTTGACCGCCTGCCCGTGTGAACGCTCTCGGAGTGACTTCCCTCCATAGAGCGCGTAGGGGTCCCCCTCGAAGAACGGGTCGGCCTTGCGCTGTTCAAGCAGGCGGGCGAAGTCGTTGAGTCCATCAGCCCGGAAGAAGAACGCATCGGGAGGCTTGCTCACAAAACGTGGCCGCATCGCGTCGGCGAGCCTGGAGTTCTCCTTTTCAGCATCGGCAAGTTCGTTTCGACTGCCGCCCGCGACCGGGAGTCGCGCCAACTCCGCCAGCGCCTCCAACAACGTCGATTTTCCGGAGCCATTCTCGCCGACGAAGAGAGTGACTGGCGCCGACAGGTCCAGGTCAAGGCCGCGGACGAATGGCAGGTTGAACGGGTAAGCGTTCCAATCCTGCACGCGTTCTTCGACGACATAGACTCCGGCTAGAAAAGGCGCCTCAACCGGGCGCTTCTTCGGCTTTGGCATGGTCACTAAGTGTGGAGAGTCATGACGTTGTACTCGCCCGAGAGGCTAGCCGGGCGAGCGGGGTAGTGCCCAGGGCAGCGTGCGTGCGGCGTTCGTTGTAGTGCCGTA
>Ga0302326_10001582_pt1 | contig 57474 bp, 43 predicted proteins | sample Palsa_T0_3_FD_202264 | JGI IMG/M metagenome (GOLD analysis project Ga0302326, IMG submission 202264) | Peat permafrost microbial communities from Stordalen Mire near Abisko, Sweden - Palsa_T0_3 | ecosystem: Environmental > Terrestrial > Soil > Palsa > Peat permafrost | place: Sweden: Abisko...
TTGCGGGATGAATCATGACGATGCGCTGCTGGCGTTCGAGCGCCATGCTACTTCCAAGCTGCGGGCGGCGGAGGATTTGCTCTCGATTGCCACGCTCGGCTTCCGCGGGGAAGCGTTGCCTACGATTGCCGCGATTTCACGGCTAGTGCTGGAAACGCGGACCGCGGACGAAGAGCAGGGAATGCGCGTGGAGTTTGCCGGCGGCAAGCTGGTTAGCGTGAAGCCGGCCGGGTTGCCGGAGGGAACATCGATCGCGGTGCACGACATTTTCTACTGCGTTCCGGCGCGGCGGAAATTCCTGAAATCTGAGACTACCGAGCTGGGCCACATCGCATCGCTGGTGACGCACTACGCTTTGGCGCATCCCGAGAAGCATTTCGTGCTGAAGACTCCCAGCCAGGAAGTCGTGAATGTGGCGCCGGTGGAACGCTTGGCGGACCGGGTGTATCAACTGTTCGGACAGGAAGCGCTGGCGGAATTGCTGGAAATTCCGCCGGCAGAAGGACCGGTGCGCGCGGCGATTACCGAGCCGGGGCTGGATGCGGACGAGGAGTCGGCGAAGATTCGCATCACCGGATTTACGTCGCGGCCGGAAGTGCAGCGCGCCAATCGAAACGGGACGTACATATTTGTGAATCGGAGACTGGTGCGGGACCGGCTGCTGCTGCACGCGATCACCGAGGCGTATCGAAATATTACGCCGATGGGCGTTTTTCCGGCGGTGCTGTTGTTCGTCGATCTGCCTTACCGGGAAGTCGATGTGAACGTGCATCCGTCGAAGGTGGAGGTGCGCTTCCGGTATCCGCAGTTCGTGCACGATTTTACGCGCGACGCGATTCGCAACGCGCTGGCGAACGTGCGGCCGATTGCCGGCTTTCAACCGGGGATGAAGGCGCCGGCGCAAAGTTCGCGATTGGGCATGCCTTTTGGCGGAAACGGGGGAACGCGGACTGGGATTTCGGAGGGAGACGGCGCCGGCGCGGCACACGCGGCGGGGCACGCGGAGTGGGGAGCGCAGACGGCTGCTGCGGCGGCTGCAGGGGCCGGTTCGGCACCGGTTGCGGGGCCACCGCGGGCAGCGATCCCGACGTCGTTTTCGCCCGGCGCGATGCTGGAAGAGGGATTTGAATCGTCGGGTGCGCCGCTGCAACCGCTGGAACAGCGACTGCAATTTGGCGCGGAGGGCGGCACCGAATTCATGGCGCCGTTTCCGGGTACGGTGGCATCGGCGGTTGCGCCGGGTCCGGTTGGCGCGTTCAACGGAGAAATGGAGCGCGGCGGAGTGCTGCCGCGTCCGGAAGAAATCTCGGATTTGAAGCCGCTGGGGCAGGTGAGCAACAGCTTCATCATCGCGGTGAATGGCGAGGGATTGTGGATCGTCGATCAGCATGTGGCGCATGAGCGGATACTTTTCGAACAGCACTTGCGGGCGCGGCGTGCGGGGGTAATGGGGGGCCAGCGGATGCTGGTCCCGCAGGTGGTGGAGTTAAGCCCGCGGCAACTGGCGACGTTCGATCAGATCGCCGAGGAGCTGCGGGCCAATGGATTTGAGACGGAGCTGATGGGGCCGCGCAGCGTGGCCATATTGGGTGCTCCGGCCGGCATCACCAGCGGTGATGCCGAACGGTTGCTGGCGGAGATTCTGGACGGGATCGCCAAGGAAGCGCAGGCGATTTCGATCGATTCGCTGCAGGCAAAGATTGCGGCTTCTACTTCCTGCCACGCGGCGATCAAAGTGAATACGCCGCTCGATTCTCAAAAAATGGAGTGGCTGCTGGCGGAGCTTTCGAAGGCGGAGTATCCGATGAGTTGTCCGCACGGGCGGCCGGTGGTGCTGCGATACACGGTGCGGGAGATCGAGCGGGCGTTTAAGAGGATTTGATTGTTTTGCGGCTGTGGCGCTGCTGCGCTTCTTTTTTCCTGTAGGACAAACCTTTTCAAGATTCCTGGGCGGTGCGTGATCCGTTATGATTCTTGGGAGGAACCGGCGTTTGCTGCCTGTGTGTTCGGTGCTTGCGGATAAGGGGATATGCGGAAGTTGATTATTGCGATCGATGGGCCGGTAGGGTCGGGGAAGAGTACGGCGGCGCGGCGGGTGGCCGAGTTGCTGGAGTACGTCTACATCGATACCGGGGCGATGTATCGGGCGTTGGCGCTGAAGGCGATTCGGCGGGGAGTGCGGCTGGACGCGGCAGATGAACTGAGCGCGCTAGCCCGCGACACGCGCATCGACCTGAGTGCTGCAGGCGGCGTTCAGAAAGTTACCCTGGATTCCGAGGATGTGACTGCGGCGATACGCACGCCAGAGGTTTCGCAGGCCGCTTCGCGCATCGCGGTGATTCCGGACGTGCGGCAGGTGCTGGTGGCCGAGCAGCGGCGGGCTGGAGCGGCGGGCGGGGTGGTGATGGAGGGGCGCGACATCGGGAGCGTGGTGTTTCCGGATGCGGATCTGAAAATTTACCTTAGCGCGACGGCAGAAGTGCGGGCGCGGCGGCGGTGGTGCGAGCACCAGGCCAAGAGGGAGGATGTGGATTTGGCGCGGACACTGGAAGAGGTGTTGGAGCGCGACCGGCGGGATCGGGGGCGCGCGGCTTCGCCGCTGATTCGGGCGGACGATGCGGTGTTGGTGGATAGCTCGGCGATGGAGTCCGAGGAAGTCGCGCGGTTGGTGGCGTACCTGGCGCGGGAGCGGAGCGCGTAGGTTTGTCGATTTGTGGTGGGTGTTACGGAACCCTTCGCAGACCTGGCTTGTGGGCGCGAACGTTCGCCGAGGAAGGACTGTACGCCCACCCTTCCTATCTACCTTCGCGCAACAGCGGCGCTACGGTAGATCGGGAAGAGTGGGGTACCCGGAAAAGATAGGAGCGTAGAACCGTAGGGTCAGAAACCCCACACGTAACACCGACGTGTGGGGCACCTACCTGCGACGGCACGAAATCAAAACACCTGCCATTCGGGTAAGAGTGGGGCACCCAAAAGTCGTGGAATCGTGAAGCAAGGCCAAATTCAAAACCAAATGCAAAACCTAACGTGGTTCTGCTAGGTGGGGCTCTGCATTGACGACAGGAATTCGGCGTTGGTTTTTGTTTTTGCCAGGCGGCCCAGGAGCAGCTCCATCGCTTCGACTGTGGATAGAGGGCTGAGGACCTTGCGCAGCACCCAGATACGGTTCAGCTCGTCGGGCGGCAGGAGCAATTCGTCTTTACGGGTGCCGGAACGGTTGATGTCGATGGTCGGGAAGACGCGCTTGTCGACTAAACGGCGGTCGAGGTTGATTTCCATGTTGCCGGTGCCCTTGAACTCTTCGAAAATCACGTCGTCCATGCGGCTGCCGGTGTCGATCAGGGCGGTGGCCATGATGGTGAGCGAGCCGCCTTCTTCGATGTTGCGGGCGGCGGCAAAGAAGCGGCGCGGGCGCTGCAGGGCGTTGGCGTCGATACCGCCGGAGAGTACTTTGCCGGAGGGCGGGGTGATGGCGTTGTAGGCGCGGCCGAGGCGGGTAAGGGAATCGAGCAGGATCACGACGTCGCGCTTGTGTTCGACGAGGCGCTTGGCCTTTTCGAGAACCATTTCAGCGACTTGAATGTGGCGCTGGGGCGGCTCATCGAAGGTGGAGCTGATGACTTCGCCTTTGACGGTGCGCTGCATGTCGGTGACTTCTTCCGGACGCTCGTCGATGAGCAGGACGATCAGGGCGATTTCGGGATGGTTGGTAGTCACCGAGTTGGCGATCGACTGCAGCATCATGGTCTTGCCGGTACGCGGCGGCGCGACGATCAATCCGCGCTGGCCTTTGCCGACGGGGCAGAGCATATCGAGCACGCGGCCGGTCAAATTTTCCTTGGTGGTCTCGAGGCGAATGCGGTCCGCGGGGTATAGCGGCGTCAAGTTGTCGAAGAAAATTTTGTTTCGAGCCACTTCCGGGTCTTCGAAATTGACGGCTTCCACCTTGATCAGCGCGAAGTAGCGCTCGCCGTCCTTGGGGGGGCGGACCTGGCCGGAGACAGTATCGCCGGTGCGCAAATCGAATTTGCGGATTTGGGAGGGGGAGACGTAGATGTCGTCCGGGCCGGGAAGGTAGTTGTATTCGGGCGCGCGCAGGAATCCGAAGCCGTCGGGCAGGCATTCGAGAACGCCTTCGGAGAAGATCAGGCCGTTCTTTTCGGTTTGCGCGCGGAGAATCTGGAAGATCAGCTCCTGTTTGCGCATGCCGGACGAGCCGGGGATGTTGAGTTCCTTGGCGATTTTCGCCAGGTCGGTGATGTTCTTGTCTTTCAGTTCCGCCAAACTAATGCTCATCGGATGTTCCTTCTATTGGCCTGATCGTCAGGCGAGGATTACTTGGAATTGGACTCCGGGGCGAATCAGGGGATCTCTCTCCGGCTTTCCTAACTCAAGCTTACAGACTGCGTTTACAAAGGGTTTGGTTGCATGTGACACGATTCTCCCATGGCAGAGGGCCGGTGGGCCCACCGCAGTGAGGAGTATCGGGGGAATTCAATTGGTCAATTCTTTGTCCTGCCCGACTTCAGTGGTGAATTTGGGCTCTACATCCGGAATGTCGGCAGGCGAGAGAACGGGCAACGGACGTTCCAGCGCGACTTGCAGGACTTGATCCATCATTTCCACGAAATGAATTTTCATTTCCGCCTGAATTTCAAGCGGGATTTCGGCCAGGTCTTTTTCATTGTCCTTCGGCAGGATGATGGTGCGAATGCCGAGGCGGTGCGCGGCCAGCAGCTTATCCTTCACGCCGCCGATGGGCAGCACTTTGCCGCGCAAGGTGATCTCGCCGGTCATGGCCAAGTCGCAGCGTACCGGAATGCCGGTGAGAGCGCTGACGATCGAGGTGCAAATGGTGATTCCGGCCGAAGGGCCGTCCTTGGGGATGGCACCTTCCGGTACGTGGACATGGATATCGATATTCCGGTAGAAATCCTTGGGCAGACCGAAAAGGTGGCTGCGCGAGCGTATGAAGGCCATGCCGGCCTGTGCGGATTCCTGCATCACGTCGCCGAGCTTGCCGGTGAGGGTGAGGCGTCCTTTACCTTGCATCAGCGTTGCTTCGCTGGTGAGCACCTGGCCGCCCACCTCGGTCCAAGCCAGGCCCACCGTCATGCCCACTTCATTCTTCTTCTGGTCCCACATCTCGCGGTATTTCACCACGCCGAGATAATCCGAGACGTTGGGAGGAGTGATTTCGATGGCGAACTGCTTGCCATCCTCGACCACTTTGCGCGCCACTTTGCGGCAGATGTTGGCGAGCTCGCGGTTCAGGCTGCGAACCCCGGCCTCCCGGGTATAGTGGCGGATCACGTCGGTGACCCCTTCCGGAGTGATGCGCATGTTGGCTTCGGTGATGCCGGTTGCCTCGCGCTGTTTGGGAACGAGGAAGCGCGTCGCGATTTGGTGCTTTTCCTGCTCGGTATAACCGGCGATGCGCAGGACTTCCATGCGATCCTGCAGAGGTTGAGGGATGGTGTGCAGCACGTTGGCGGTGCACACGAACATGACCTTGGAGAGATCGTACTCGACGTCGAGGTAGTGATCGGTGAAGGCGTGGTTCAGCTCGGGGTCGAGCACTTCCATCAGCGCGGCGGAAGGATCGCCGCGGAAATCGGTGGACATCTTGTCGATTTCGTCGAGCACGAAGACGGGATTGATGGTGCCGGCCTTGCGCATCATCTGGATGATCTGGCCCGGGAGCGCTCCGATATAAGTGCGGCGGTGGCCGCGAATTTCGGCTTCGTCACGCACGCCGCCCAATGAAACACGAACGAATTTGCGGCCGGTAGCGCGTCCGATGGACATTGCCAAGGAAGTTTTGCCCACGCCAGGAGGCCCGAGGAAGCAGAGGATCGATCCCTTGGGATTTTTCACCAACTGGCGGACCGCGAGGTATTCGAGGATGCGCTCTTTGATCTTTTCCAGTCCGTAGTGATCTTCGGCGAGAATTTTTTCCGCGGATTTAATGTCGCGAATCTCGCGGGAGCGCTTTTTCCACGGAACCGCAAGCATCCAGTCGAGGTAGTTGCGCGAAACGGTGGATTCCGCGGACATCGGCGGCATCATTTCCAGCCGCTTCAACTCCTGCATGGCCTTTTCCTGCACCTCGGTGGGCATGCCGGAGGTTTCGATCTTCTTCTTGAGCTGCTCGATTTCGTTGGCTTCGCCGCGCCCGAGCTCTTTCTGAATGGCCTTGAGCTTTTCGTTGAGGTAATACTCTTTCTGGGCGCGTTCCATCTGGCGCTTCACGCGGGTGTTGATGGAGCGGTCGACGTTGAGCTTTTCAATCTCGACATCGAGAATATCGGCGATGCGGTTCAAGCGCTCGGAGAGTTCAAAGAGCTCGAGCAACTCCTGCTTTTCTTCCACCGGAATCTGCACGTTGGCGGCGATGGTGTCAGCCAGCTTGTTGGGGTCATCGACACGAACCGCGGCGATCATGGTGTCGTAGTTCAGGCTTTGGGAAAGCTTCACATACTGCTCGAACAAGCCGGTCACGCGGCTGGCGGCCTGCTCGATGGCGGGATTTTGCTCAGTTTTCACCGGCAGCACGCGGACGGTAGCGCGGAAAAACCCTTCGTCGCTGGTTACTTGAACCACCTTGGCGCGCTCGGTGCCTTCCACCAGGACGCGGATATTGCCGTCGGGCAGCTTGACGCTTTGCACGATATTGGCCAGGGTGCCGATCTGGTAGATTTCTTCCGGTTTGGGATCATCCACCGAGGCATCGTGCTGGGTGGCCAGGAAAATTTTCTTTTCGCCGGCCAGCGCCTCTTCCAACGCACGCACCGACGCTTCGCGTCCAACGATGAACGGGGTCATCATCTGCGGGAAGATGACCATATCGCGCACCGGCATCATCGGAACGCGTTTGACTTCGAGTTTTTCCCGGTTAAACATGGGCCCCCAAGGTGTCCGTGGTGTCCTAGCCTGCCTTTTCGAGCAGGCTCCAGTTGATCTCGCGGCTCTTGACCATCTCTCCGGTGACCACGAAATCGCGCAGCTTGCGTTGCGCCGGGAGGTGGTACATCACTTCCAGCATCAAATCTTCCAAAATCATGCGCAGTCCGCGCGCGCCCACTTTCCGGGCCAGGGCCAGCTCGGCAACCGTTTCCAGCGCGTCGTCGGTAAATTTCAGGCGGACATTCTCGAATTCAAAGAGCCGCTGGTACTGGCGGATCAGCGCGTTTTTGGGTTCGGTGAGGATGCGGACCAGCGCCGGCTTGTCCAGATCGCCGAGCACGCCCATCACCGGCAAGCGTCCTACGAATTCCGGGATCAGGCCGTAGCGGATCAGGTCGGTTGGCTGGGCCTGCTGGAGCACCTCGATATTGCGCCGCGAGGGCGTGGACGGGGACGTCTCCGAATTGAACCCCATCGATTTCTGGCCGACGCGCCGCTCGATAATTTTCTCGAGTCCTACGAAGGCGCCGCCGCAGATGAAAAGAATATTGGTGGTATCCACCGGGGTAAATTCCTGGTGGGGATGCTTGCGGCCGCCCTGGGGAGGAACGTTGGCAACCGTTCCTTCCAAGATCTTGAGCAGCGCCTGCTGGACGCCCTCGCCCGAAACGTCGCGGGTGATGGAGGGATTTTCGTCCTTTTTGGAAATCTTATCGATTTCGTCGATGTAGATGATGCCTTGCTGAGCGCGCTGGACGTCGCCATCGGCGGCCTGCAGCAGCTTCAAGATAATGTTCTCGACGTCTTCGCCGACGTAGCCGGCCTCGGTGAGGGTGGTGGCGTCAACGATGGCGAAGGGAACCTCGAGCATGCGCGAGAGGGTCTGCGCCAGGAGCGTCTTTCCGGTGCCGGTGGGGCCGATGAGCAGAATATTGGACTTGGTCAGTTCTACGTCCCCGGGCTGGCGGTTCAGGAAGATGCGCTTGTAGTGGTTGTAGACCGCTACGGCCAACTTCTTCTTGGTCTTGTCCTGCCCGATCACATAGCTATCGAGGAAAGTCTTGATCTCCGGGGGCCGTGGCAGGCGGCGATTGGCCGGACTGGCCTGCTCGCGCTTCTCATCTTCGAGAATCTGCTGGCAAACGCCAACGCACTCGTTGCAGATGTAGGAACGCGGATACTCGCTGGGCGAGCTGATGAGCTTCTCTACCTGCTCCTGAGTTTTGTGGCAGAACGAGCAGCGGAGCGACTCATCTGGACTGAAGCGTTTCACCAGTGTATACCCCTCCCCTTGGGGACCCCATTCGCAAGGGCTATTTGAACCATTCTATGCCACAAGCGGGTTGGGATGCGGAAGTTTTCGCCGGCGCTGTTGCCAACCCCGGCGGAAATCACTCTAGTGGTGATGGCTGATAATTTCATCGACGATGCCGTAGGCCTTGCCTTGTTCAGCGGTCATGATGAAATCGCGTTCGACGTCTTTCTCGATTTTTTCCACCGACTGCCCGGTGTGATTGGCGAGCATTTGATTCAGCGTCGCTCGGGTGCGAATGATTTCCTTGGCGTGAATATCGATATCGGTGGCTTGGCCGGAAAGTCCAGACATCCACGGCTGGTGGATAAGGATTCGCGAGTTGGGCAGGGCGAAACGCTTTTTGGGCGTGCCCGCTGCCAGCAGAATCGCCGCGATGGATGCGCACTGGCCGATACAATAGGTGACCACGTCAGGCCGGACGTACTGCATGGTGTCGTAAATCGCCATGCCCGCGGTGATCGAACCGCCGGGGGAATTGATATAGATGGCGATGTCCTTCTCGGGATCTTCCGCCTCCAGAAAAATGAGCTGAGCGGTGATCAGGTTGGCCACGTTGTCGTCGATCGGGGTGCCGATGAAGACGATGTTGTCCTTGAGTAAGCGGGAGTAAATGTCATACGCCCGCTCGCCACGGTTGGTCTGCTCGACAACCATCGGAACAAGTGTGCCCACAGGGACTCCCGGACCATTTTTAAAAATCATTGGGAAAATTAGTTGCGCTGAGGGGCCGGTTTCAGGAACTAGTCAGATTTTGCTTTTGTCTGAATCCGAGCTTCGCGGTAGAGCCACTCGAGCGTCTTGTCGCTGCGCAACTTCGATTTCATCCTATCCAGCGCTCCTTGCTTTGTCAAGCGAGCACGGAGCGATGTTGCCGATTCGCCACTCGCGTTGGCGAGATTGTTAACCTCCTGATCCACTTCTTCGTCGGAGGCGTCGATATTTTCGGCGGTAGCGATGCGGTCGAGGAGCAGTTCGGCCTTCACGTCGTCCACAGAACGCTCGCGCTGGCGCTCGCGCAGCGATGCCCAGTCCACATTCACGCCGCGGGGATCCACTCCTTGCGATGCCAACTGCCGCACCACGCGCTCCAGGCGCGAATCCATCTGGCTTTCGGCCAGCGCTTCGGGAACGGGAAAATCGTGCTTCTTGACCAGCGTCTCCAGGATCTTTTCGCGCGCTTCGCCGCCCTGGCGCTGCGCGCGGGCTGCTTCTAGGCGCTCGCGGACCTTCACTCGGAGCTCGGCCATGGTGGCTACGCCGTCCGCTTCTCCGGCCAGATCCTTGGCGAATTCGTCGTTGAGCTCCGGCAGCTTCTTTTCCTTGATGCCCAGTACTTCCGCGGTGTAGGCGTAGGTTTTTGCGGTCAATTTGGGATCGGGATAATCCGCGGGATAGGTGGTTTCGAACGAGCGAGTGTCGCCCACCGAAGCGCCGCGCAGGTTTTCATTGAAGCTGGCCAGCGTTTCCTCGGCGCCGATGTGACATAGGACGTCGTCGGCGTCGATCGGATCACCTCCATCGGAGGAGGTGCCCTTCAGCTTGATCTGCGCGAAGTCGCCGTCGGCGATGGGGCGGCCTTCTACGGGAACCATCGTGGCGGAACGGTCGCGCATCTCTTCGATGGCTTTGTCCACTTGGGCGTCGCCAACTTCGATATCGGAAACTTCGATTTCGAGCTCTTTGTATTCGCCCAACTCGAATTCTGGCAGCACTTCAAAGATGGCCTTAAATTTCAGCGGGCCATCGCTTTTCGGCTGCCCTTCGACGGCGGGACTCACCTCTTCCACCTGCGGCCGGGTCACCGGGATCATTTTCTTCTCGGTGAGCACCTGCTCCAGGAATTCAGGAACCAGGTTCTGGATCACTTCGCCGTGCAGATCCGTGGCGAAGCGGCGGCGGATCAGCGGAATGGGGGCTTTCCCGGGACGAAACCCGGGAATACGGGCCATTTTCGCGTAGTCACGCGCCAATTTGGCGGTGGCCTTTTCAACGTTTTCGGCCGGGATTTCGAACTCGAGCTCGCGCTTACAGGTGGCTTCGGTCATTTCGTTTGGTTAGGCTGAAAATCGTCCAGGGATTTTCGGTCGTGTCGCGCCGGTGCTGGTATTCGCCTAAGGGAAGCATGTAGCCGAGCGAAGGAGAGCGGCCAACCGATTTCGTAGTGAAATTAGAGTATAGAAAAACCGCACGCTGGCGTCAATGAAGGATGCCGGTGGAAATCAGGTTTTGGGCGCGCGCCCAGGAGACAAGTCGCTAACCGAAAGGCCCGTTTCGGCGGCCAACTTCCGGGCCGCCAGCCAAACATCGATGTCGACTTCCAGCGTGATATTTGTCTTGCTGATTGGCTCGCGCTCGCACGATTGGTGCGGGGTAAGGGATTTGAACCCCTACGGCCTTCCGGCCAATGGCTCCTAAGGCCATCGCGTCTGCCAATTCCGCCAACCCCGCACTGCCCGACGCTGAATCTGTATGAATTCTAGCATAGAGATTTTGACCGGGTTCTCGGAAACACTTTCGATAGATCAGCGCTAAGATCAGACTGGCCCACCGGAGCCAGTTGATGGAGGATTGCGAATGTACATTCATGTGTTTGCGTTTCGTTGGAAGGCTGGTACGTCGGAATCTGAGAAGCAGCGCGTTGCGGCGGATATTGTTGGGTTCCAAGGGAAGATCGCGGGATTGCTAGAAACCCATGTGGGAACAAACGACTCGCCGCGGGGGCAAGGATACACGTTTGGAGGAGTAATGAAGTTTGTAGATCGAGCTGCGTTCGATGCGTACGGACCGCACCCTAGGCACCAGGCGCTGTTGAGTTGGCTATTGCCGTTGATCGATCCGCTAGAACTAGACTTCGAGGCCTAGCGCGGGGACAGGGCCGCTCGGTCGTCTATTCGACAACGCGCAAATGCAGGTATTCGCAAGGGTTATCGGGATATCACGACCGACTGCCTTGCCCGTGGGTTAGGCTTTGACTGCACCGGGAATCTTGCTAAAATGCTTGAATTCTTAACGCCCACCTGAACGGGCACGTCAACCAAGCGCAAAAATTTACAGGGGGTAGAACTTGAAGGCTCTCAAAGCTTTAGTTGTGGCTATGTCGCTATTCGCTACAGGGTCGATCGCAGCGGCCGACACATTAGTATTGGGCAACGGGGACCGATTGTCCGGGACGATTGAGAAATCCGACGGCAAAGTGCTGACATTTAAGGCTGCTACCGTCGGCGAAGTGACCATCAAGTGGACCGACGTGAAAGAACTCACCTCGGACAAGGCCGTCTACGTGGTCACCAAAGACAAGCAGTCGGTGAGCGGCACGGTCACCATCGACGGCGCGGTTCTGATAGTTCACTCCACGAGCGCTGGCGACGTTCGTGTGGCCGTTGCCGATCTTACCGCGCTGCGTTCCGGCGATGAGGAAACGAAATTTCTGCGGACGATCCATCCCACCCTCCGGCAGGACTGGAACGGCGCACTAGTTTTCGGGTTCAGCCTGGCCCGCGGCAATAGCCAGACCACCAATCTCTCGCTGGGTTTTAACGCCGAGCGCAAGACGCCTAACGATGACTTCAAAGGCTACATGTCCACGCTGTATACCAAGAACGATGCTCCCGGCGGCGGCGTAACCGCGGACTTGATCACCGGCGGCGCGGCCTACGATAAGAACTTCACTCCGAAGATATTCGGGGTGATCAGCGCCGATTACTCCCATGACCAATTGCAGGATTTGCACTTGCAATCGATCTACACGGTTGGGTTGGGATGGCACGCCGTTGCCACGCCAAACACCACCCTCGATGCCATCGCGGGAATCAACTACACCAAGGCCGACTACGATTCGGGAATGGTCGGCGCGGCGGGGGTGGACCAAAACGTGGCCGGTGCGACCCTCGGCGAGGTTTTGATGCACAAGTTCGGAGCTTCGACGGTGCTCAACGAACAGTTCTATTTCTATCCCAACATCACCCACGCCGACCCGTATCGCATGGCGCTGGACGCGAGCTCGGTGACCAAGCTCAAAAAGTGGTTGGGACTGCAGTTTACGGTCAGCGACCGCTACATCAGCGATCCGCCGATCGCAGGGACCAAGGCCAACGACATTATTTTCACTACCGGGCTGAATATTGCGTTTAGCGATTAGAAGCGTTTAGCGATTCGGGCAACTGAAAACGGAAGGCCAGCCGCCTCGTCAGGCAATCTACATTCTGGCGGGGCGGTTTTTCATTTCTAGCGGTCATGGATGCGTGCGGAGATGTCTGGCCAGAACTCGGCGACGGCGTTGCTGGAGAGCTTTCCGACGAAGCCTAGTCCGGTGCGGATGAGCGCATCCTGGGTGTTGGCTTCGCTATCGGCGCGCCAGGTATTCGATAGAAAATTGCTGCCGGGGATCGCGATGTAGCGCGCGTAGGCCGGTGCGTAGTCTCCCGAAGGGCGGCGCGCCAGGAACGTCAACTTGACGGCGTGGCGAACGCGCTCGCGGAAGGGCTGGTCCGGCACGCGAAAGTATCGGGGATCCTCATGCCAGATGGCGCCGAGTCCCGCTTCCATCGTGTTTTGAGTAGCCAATCCGGTAAGGCGCATTCCGTAGCGCTTGGCGAACCCGCTGAATGTGCCATGGTATTCGTACGGTTTGTTTTCCGCGGTTCCGATGAGGGCGGGAAAGATTCCGATGGCCAAGGCTTGCGGTCCCACCGTGCTGTCCAGCACCCAGGCGATGCGATCTCCTTTGGTAGGCTGGTGGTATCTGGCCTCCTGTTCCTGCACCCGCGGGTTCGGGTTGTCCGCGCCCGGACCGATGTACGGCGCGTCGGCCTGGCGCTGCTGCGCGGGAGTAGGAGCTGCCGGGAGCTCCTTGGGAGCAGGTTGCGGCGGAGTAGTCTGGGAGTCAGGAGCTTGCGCAGCGCAATTCAGCGCCGCCAGCACGAAGACGAGCGTGAGCGAAAACCCAACGCGAGATATGCTTGCCCAATTGACGACCAACGGAGAACCTTCCTGGATTCCTTACGGATGTGCTCGGCCGGAACCAAGCATGCACATTTTATGAGCACGGCTACGCGAGAGCTATCCGTAGAAGGGTGTATTTGCGGCGAAAGCTACCGGTAAAAACAAACGGAGTGATGCCGCCAGTACGTGTTTCAGAGCGGTACGCTGCGACGGTCGGTCACACCGTGTTCAACGTAATTACACCCCAGTCAGCCGGGCATCAGGGGCCGACCGGCGTACCAGCGAAGAGCGCACCCGCGCCGGCGATGCCCGCCTCCTCACCATAAAACGCGGGGACCAAGGGAATTTCCCGGCAGCGCTGGATGATCGAAAATTCGCATAGGCGCCGATGGATATCGCCAAACAGCGGCCGCAGCAAAAGCGAGGCGCCGCCGCCGATGATTAGCACATCGGGTTCGAGCAAGTCGACGACGTTGCTCAGCCAGATGGCCAGCAGATCGACGGTTTCCATCAACGTTTCGCGGGCGATCGCATCGCCTGCGGAAAACGCCTCGCCGATCATGTGTCCGCTGATGGCACCGATGTTTCCTCCGGCAAGCTTTAAGAGCGCCGATCCTCGCGCGGGATCGGCGGCAACTTTGGCGCGCGCGCGGCGGGCAATCGCGTGGCCCGACGCCAGCACTTCGATGCAGCCCGGCTTTCCGCATCCGCACAGCGGTCCGCGATAATCGATGCTCATGTGGCCGCCTTCGGCAGCCGCGCCGGTGCGCCCGTTGTAAATGCGTCCGCCCATGACGATTCCGGCGCCGATGCCGGTGCCAATGGTGGCATAGAAAACATTCTGGAATCCGCGCCCGGCGCCCCAAATGGTTTCGGCGAGCGCGGCGGCGTTGGCGTCGTTCTCTACCTTTACGGGAACATTAAAAATGCGCGAGACTTCGGCGGCCAGAGGAAAGTTGCGCCAGCATAGGACGTTGGGAGGATTGAGCACCACGCCGTTGATCGGATCGAGCGGTCCGGGCGCGCAAATTCCGATCGCGGCCGGTGTGCTGGCCGTGCCCTCGTTCTTGGTGGATTCCGCGATCACGCCGTCGATCGCGGACTTGACCGCTGCCAAACCGGCGGCGGCTCCGTCGTTGGAAAACATTGGGGTGCGAACGCGGTGGTGAATCTCGCCCGTGGGCCCAACGGTCCCCGCGGCGATTTTGGTGCCGCCGATGTCGACCCCGATCACCGAGCGAGTTTCAGTCATTGGTCAGCGAATCTCGAATCAGGGCCGCGCCCGAGCGCAACGGCGTGCCCGTGGATTTTTGAACTTGCGGCGCTCGCGGTGTATCCTGCAAAAGCGGCGGCCGATTTGTCGCGGGAGTATTCTATGTGTTTGGCGAGGCGCGCGAAAGCATTCATCGAGGCGCTAGGCGCATGAGCGGGGAATTGAAGTGAACGACGCGCATAGACCCGCACGCCGTCGTGCCCGCCCGCAATTCTTGCGAACTGTACCTTGTTTTAGGTGATCGAAAGAGAGGTTAACGCCTGACGTCGGTGCGCCGCAGGGCCTTCTGATGGATTACCGAGGCCAGGACGGATTCGTTGTGGCGCATCAGCGCCATCAGGTCATCGAAAGGTTGCCGGTAAGCTTCGTCGAGCAGAACTCTGGATATTTCGAACGTGTCGCCGGTTTGCTTCCAGTTCGTCTGCACTTTTCCCTTGAGCAGCCGCCCGAGCTCTGCCAGGCGATCTCCATCTCTCAGTGCTATGACCTCTTGAAGCTTGCGATTCGCGGTTGGTTTCGCCATCGTCCCCTCCCGGGTGCGTGAGCCATTATGCGCAACGGGTGAGCCAATGCCTACCTGCCCGAAAGGGCAGGTGTTCCCATACCGAACGCGTACACATGCGTGATCTTGACCAGAACGACATCCCGTTCGACACGGAATAACTGGCGGGTGATCGGGAGAGTCATAGCAATCGAAACAGCGACGTAATCGGGATTGAGTCTCGATGGATTGGGGTGAGCGACGGGGATTGAACCCGCGACCCTCGGTGCCACAGACCGATGCTCTACCAGCTGAGCTACGCTCACCACGGAGTGATTACGACCGGCAACAGTCTACGACACGCTTCCAATAACTTCAACGCGCGACCGCCTCGCCAGGCGAGTTGGTCGCCGGGGTGCTCATCCGAAGTTGCGCCCGGCAGCGTGCATTTCGGCAGCGGAACGAGCCGGAAAATGTGAAACGGCTTATCAATTTTAAACGTCATTAACTAGCGTGCATTCCCCCCTGGATCTGCCCCGGCGCTTTGGACAACCTCAGCCAAATACATGGAGTCAAAGAAAGAGGGAAGGCATAAGGTAAATAGTGGTGAGTTCTGAGAAAAAAGACGCCTGCAGCCGCTCTTTGGGCAGAAGCGCCCGGAGAACGGACCTCAGCCTTGGGGGCTTAATCTGGCTAAGCCTGGGCCTCCTACTTTCGATTTTTCCCGTCCCGACTCGTGCGCAGACTCAGCCTCAGCAGGCGCCGACGGCGGCACCGGCAGCGCAAGCGCCAGCCGACCCGCAGGAGCCCCTCCCTCAACTGCCAGGAAGCATCAGTGGAACGGTCGTTGACCCGAGCGGAGGCGCGGTAGTCGGCGCACGCGTGAAATTAGCACGCGACGATCAACCCGCGAACCAGGAGGTGCTGTCAGGGGACAACGGGGAATTCTCCTTCGCCAACATCGCTCCCGGGCCTTTCCAGATCACCATCAGCGCGCCGGGCTTCACCCCGCAAGTAGTCCCTGGGATTTTGCATCCTGGGGAGATCTACACGGCGCGGCAGATTGTGTTGGCGCTAGCGATGGCGACTAGCGAGGTACATGTGGTGCTTCCGCGGATCGAAGTGGCCGAAGCGGAGATCAAAGAGGAAGAGAAACAGCGAGTGTTCGGCGTGATTCCAAATTTCTATGTGAGCTACCTTCCCAATCCAGTTCCGTTGACCTCAAAGCAAAAGTTCGAGCTTGCCTGGAAGACCACCGTGGACCCGGTCACCTTCGTAATAACCGGAGCCGTTGCGGGAATCCAGCAGGCGCAAAATCAATTCGGTGGGTACGGGCAAGGCGCACAAGGCTATGGAAAGCGCTACGGTGCATCCTATGCGGACCTGGTTACCGGCACGTTTATCGGAAGCGCCATACTACCGTCGCTGCTGAAGCAAGATCCGCGTTACTTCTACAAGGGAACCGGAACGGTGCGATCCCGGATTCTGTATGCGATCGCTAATTCCGTTATCTGTAAAGGCGATAATGGACACTGGCAGGCGAATTACTCGAATATCGTGGGAAACCTGGCCGCCGGCGGGATCTCCAATCTCTATTATCCGGCGAGCGATCGCGATGGGCCGGCATTAACGTTTGAGAGCGCGGCAATCGGGATTGGAGCTACTGCCGCTGCCAACATCGTTCAAGAATTTATTATCCGGAAGTTGACGCCGAACGTTCCTAGCCACGTTCCGACCCACGTTTCAGTTAAACCTTAACGCGCGACTGCGCGGTCCTCGGTTCAAATTCTTCGGGCCAGTAAGTCCATCAGCGTGAGCCCCGCGAATATGTCCTGGCGAGGCGCGCCTGCGGCGCGATGAATGGCTGTGCCCGCACCACAAAGCCTATCCAGTTTTGCGGCTCTTCTTGGGGGGCTCGGCTGCCCGTTTGCCAACCACGCTGAGCGGCGGACGTTTCTCGCCGCGCGCAGCAGGCTTCTCGGCCAGGCTCTTTTTCAGGGCTTCCATCAAGTCGATTACCGGAGCCTTTGCTACGTGTGGTGCGGCGACCAGTTGGCGCCCGCCGGCTTTGGCGTCGATCAGCTCGCGCAGGCCCACCTGGTACGCGTCGCGATATTTTTCCGGCTCCCAAGGCGCTGCGAGGCTCTCGATCAACTGCATGGCCAGGGCGCGTTCCGGCTCCTTGATGTCGCCCTTGAGCGGATTGCCGGTTTCAGCCTGACGGATTTCGTTGGTATAGAACATGGTATGGAGGGTCATGCCCTTGCCGTGGGGACGCACGATGACGATGTGTTCGCGGCTGTGCATGGTGGCCTTCGCGATGCCCGCGTAGCCGGACTTTTTCATGGCTTCGAGCAGCAGGTGATAGGCCTTCTCGCCGCTTTCTTCGGGCGCCACATAGTAGGACGAATCGAAATACAGCGGATCGATCTCGTCGAGCTTTACAAACTCCAGAATTTCCATGTTGCGCACCGATTCGGGCTCGATCTTTTCGATCTCCTCTTCGGTGAACAGCAGATACTGGTCCTTCTCGATTTCATAACCCTTTTCCACTTCCGATCGCTCGACCATCCGGTTGCATTGCGGGCAGAACAGCGGCTGCTTGAGCCGGGTATGGCACACCGAATGAATTTGATTGAAACTGATGCGCTCGGTGCGCGCCGCGGGTGACAAGCGGATCGGGATCGATACCAAACCAAACGAAAGAAAGCCCTTCCAGGAAGATGCGGCCATAGCCCCCTCCACGAGGTTCGCCCATGCTACCCGCGTTGGCGAGGTAGGGCAAGCGAGAGAAGCGCCGTATTGCGTACTTGGCAACACCCCTCTCTTTCTGCCTATCGCCGCGGATTTCCGCTCGGAGCGTCGATCGGGTTCGATTGAATTTCTCCGTTAACTTCACCAACGGTCCCATTACTGCTGAGAGCTTCATTACGATTTTTCCTGTGGAAAACTCCGCGAAACAACTTTTCGGATGGTTACTTTAGGAGCATCGTAGTGACGACGTGTCGGTATCAAATCGACACGTACAAAAAGCGATAAGGAGATTCCATTGAAATACACACTCACTACAGTTGCGCTCGCAGCCGCTCTTGCTGCAGCGACGCCTTTGGTGCGCAGCACTGTTTCACGGCCCGTTTTCGGACAAGGCGGAACGATCGCGGATGGATCAGAACCAGCACCGCCGTGGCCGGGTGGCGGCGGTGGAAAGGTTAATCTTGCGGATGGATCAGAGCCAGCACCGCCGTGGCCGGGTGGCGGTGGCGGGAAGGTCAATCTTGCGGATGGATCAGAACCAGCACCGCCGTGGCCGGGTGGCGGCGGTGGGAAGGTCAATCTTGCGGATGGATCCGAACCAGCACCACCGTGGCCGCGTGGCGGTGGCGGGAAGGTCAATCTTGCGGACGGATCCGAACCAGCACCGCCGTGGCCGGGCGGAGGTGGTGGAAGGATGGTGGCGGCGAACTCATAATCAACTCGGTCTAGCCCAGGATGAAGACAGCGACGCATCATGACGCGGAGGTTAAGGGCGTATCATAGGGGGTTGTACATTTCGGTAAGTGTTGCTATGATACGCCCCTGCCTCGGACGTACTTGGGCGATCCGAGCCGGTGTTGCAGGGGCGGCGACATAATGGAACTGTTATTTTACATAGTGGTACCGGCGATTTTGCTGGTGCTGGCGGTCAAGCTTCTATGGCCGAAATCCGAAACCAAGGTGGCGCCGGCGCACGCTAACATTTCCGAGTTTCTCCCGATCCATCACCGGGAATTTCCAGATGTCGAACGGCGGCTCTCGGAGTATGGGGAGATTAGCCGCAAGGCGCACAGCGAACGGCGCGCCGCGTCGCTCGCGTATCTGGAATCTCTGCGCGCGGATTTTTTGCGTGTCGAGCAGCTCCTGAATCGCGCCGCTAAATTCCTACCCGAAGTGACCGTGCAGGGCGAGAGCCGACGGGTCTGGGTTGGATTGAAGTTTCGTTTCGGATATTGGATGGCGCGCCAGCAGATTGTCCTGGGCCTCGATGTGGCCACGCGCCTGAAGAACCTCGCGCAAAAACTTCAAACCCTCTCCGACTGCGCGGACGCAGCGCTGAGTCAGGTGGCGCGAGAGTACGGGCTACCGGTATTGCAATCCGACCTGAACCGCTAGGCATTCCCGGTGGGCCCCGCCCATTCAGCCTATTCCCCTGAGCTTCGGTTACCGTTGTATCCCGCAGTCAAGACTTTCGACGCGCTCGGGCGGAAGGACGAGCCGCCACAAATGCGGCGCCGCCGACTTGCGAAGGCCAGGTGATATCATTCCCGGCACCCGTACATGCACCTGACCGCGGCCCAATCCGTCATTTGGCTTATCGGATTCATCCTGGAATCGTTGTTATGTGTTGTCGCGGTACGACGAAAGCTGTTCCGCGATTTCCCTATCTTCACCGCATACGTTTTTGTGGTTCCAGCCCGAGCCGTGCTTATGTTCGGGCTGTATCGCATCGCCGGCTACAATTCCTTCACCGCGTTTTATTCCTATTGGTTCACCCAGGTTGTGGAGCTTTGTCTGCGGGTGGCTTCGATCGGTGAACTGGCCTGGGTGGTATCGCGCCCGTACCCCGGTTTCCGTCTGGTCTTGAAGTGGGTGCTCCCGGGCGTCGCCATGGCGCTGTTGTTGCGCGCCGGTCTCATGGCGGCGCCTCGCGCGATGTTCTTACCGGGTTTTGTTTTGATCCTCGAAAGAGAACTGGAATTGGCCGCGGCGTTAGTGCTGTGTGTTCTGCTCGTGCTTAGCCGGCGATACGACGTAGAGGTGCAAGCACGCGTTCGATATCTGGCCGCGGGACTGCTTTTCTATTCATTGTTTCAGGTGGCCAACAACGCCATCTCGCAGGCCCGATTCAATTCGACTCTGCGCGTGTGGGCGGTGTTGCGTTCCGCTTCCTTCTGTGTCTCGGCGCTGATCTGGCTGATCGGATTGTGGAAGACCGAACCGGTCCCACCCCGCCGAACACTGCCGGAAGATGTGGAGCGACAGCGCGAGGCGATGACCGAAGGGGCCAAAGCGATGGACAAGATCATGGAGCGGCTGCGGCGGTTTCGCCGCTAGATCCGCATTAGGGCTTACGTTTGCGGAAGGGAATTGGAGCCGAGACTTTTCCTTCTGGGTTCGTCGGGGTGAGCCGGCCGCGGGCGGTGTCTGCCCACGCTCCGTTCGGGTCGTACTTGAGATAGAAAGCCCAATGTTCCTTAGCCAAGGCGTCCTCGCCGATTTTCTCGTAGGCCAGCGCAAGGTTGAAATGCGCGTCGGCGTGGGCGGGCATACCGCGGACGGCGCGCTTGAGCTGCACGATGGCCTCCGCGATTTCTCCGATTTCTTCCAGCACGCACCCCAGGTTGTAGCGCGCCATCGGATTGGCAGGATCGATCTTCACCGCGGCCAGGAATGCCTGGCGCGCGTCTTCCCAGTGCGCTAGCTGATAATGCGCCACACCCAAGTTAATGTGCGCCTCAATCCACTCCGGAGCCAGACGGATCACCTGCTGGTAAGAGTAGATCGCTTCGGGCAGTTGATCGACCTTGGCCTCGCATGCCAGGGCCGCCTCGAACCACTCCGCCGGGGTCCGCGCGTCCATCTGGTGCAAGGTAGCGGTCGGCTGACCCAGCGGAAAGGGCAGCAGCCATTGGCCCGATAGAGGATTGAAGGGCTGATCGAAGATGCCGGCGCCGAGCACGATCACCTGACGCGCGTGTTCCATCAACTGCAGGCGGTCGAGCGGTATTTCCGACACACCGATTTCCTGCTCGATGGCCGCGAGGGCTTTTTGCACGCGCACGGCGGGAACTTTTCTATCCGTCAGCCGCTTGATGGCCCGTAGCGCCAGCAAATCGCCAAAGCCGTAGAAACGTTCGCCCCAGCGCGCTCGTGGATGGACCAGATGCAGGCGCTCCCAATAGCGAAGGTGCTGAACATCCGATCCTACGATCCGGCTAGCTTCTTTGCGCGTATATCGATCGGTCAGGGCGATTCTGGTCTCCGGAACGGGATGGATTGCACACACCCACGCCGCAAGCGTTTGCCTATGTATGAATTATGCACCCGCTGTCAACTCCACCGCGCGCAGCTTTGAGGGGAATCCTTCCGAGTCCGGCGGGGATGGGAAAATTTCGGAGCGAGATCGCGCTTGGTGCGCATTAGCAGACAGGCTACAGCGCCGCCGCGCGTGGCGTAGGCCGTGCTAGCCTTCCAATGGGTACCGCCAGCCATCATGTCGCTTGAACTCGCAGAGAAGAACAGCTTACAGCGCCAGATCAATCTGCTGCGGGTCGCCTTGGCCTCGCTGGCGCTATTGTTGTCGCTAGGTGCCCCTGCCTCTCCGCTTGAAGCAGCGCCGGTCGTGATGGGGTTTTACCTGTTGATTGCCGTCGGGATAGTGGCAGTGGAGTTCACGACTTTCGGTGCGGCATTACTGATCAGCCGTTTGAATCCGTGGCTGGATTTGTGTTTTGCGGCTAGCTGTCTATTTGCTTCTGCGTACTATGAGTCGGCCTGCTTCCTCCTGTTTCTTTGCGTTTACGCCCTTGTCGCCTCCGCCAGGACTCGGGAGGCTTTGGTTGCCACGCTGATCGTATTGCTGGCAGCGGTTCTGGCCGCGTGGATGAGGATCCATTCGTCTGGCGGCTTCAACGCTGACCTTGCTCCCCGGCTCTGGACCGCCTTCAGCCTGCCACTGGCGGCATGCGCCGGTTGGCTGATGGGGCGGCGCGAAAACGCGCACTCCACGCATCGCCGATTGGTGAACAAGATCATCAGCGGGATCAATTTCGAGCGCGGTCTCGCGGAAGGTGTGCACCAGACCCTGACGGATCTGGCGGTTGCGTTCGCCTGCGAAAGTGCTTGCCTGATGTTTCTCGATGACGAATTGGAGCGCCTGTACTTGTGGAAGGCGAGCCCGCCAGACGCCGAAGTGAAGCCGCCCGAAACCTATCCCCAGGCGCGCGCCGACGTTTTGCTGGCGGATTGCCTGGAAGTGAACGGCTGTTGGGAAAGCCTCGGGGGCAAGATTGAGGGGTTTGGATGGGACCGCCGAACCGGGGTCCGGGTGAAGAGCCTGCCCCGCCCCCCACCGTCGACGGCTGCCGTCTTTTCCGCGAAATCGTTGATGGCGGCGTCGATCGAAGCCGGCGGACGCCCGAGTGGCCGGTTGGTGCTGGTAAATCCGGGCCACAAGTTCCGTCCCTCGGGCCTGCGAACCCTGGAGGCTGTCGCCGAGCAGGTGCAAGCGCCGCTCGAAAATCTGTTCCTGGCGCGGCACATGCGCGCGCGGGCCGTGGAATCGGAACGCGGCCGGATTTCCCGCGATTTGCACGACGGCACGCTGCAAACGCTGCTCAGCTTCCAGATCCAGCTGGACGTACTCCGGCGGAAACTAAATCAAATGCCCCTGGAAAAGGTGGAGCAGGAGCTGGATTCGCTGCGGGAAATCGTGAAGACCGAGAATGACGACTTGCGGCGGTTCGTCACCGAAATGCGTCCGGTACGCATCGAAAGTGCCGATTTGCGCGAGATGATGACCGGATTTGCGCAGCGCTATCGCATGGAATCCGGCGTGGGATTGGACCTTTTCATCGAAGAAGGCGATTTGCGCGTCCCCGACCGCGTTTGCCGGGAACTCTTCCAGATATATCGTGAGTCACTCAACAACATAAAAAAGCATGCGAATGCCAGCCACGTCGTGGTAAAACTAGGGCAGGATGAGGCAAAGGTTTCATTGGTAGTTGACGATAACGGACACGGTTTCAGTTTCACCGGCCGTTATTCGAGCGAAGAGCTTGATCGGTTGCGCTTGGGACCCATTTCAATTAAAGAACGAACGCGCGGTATGGGCGGAGCGCTGACGGTGGAATCCAACCCGGGGCACGGGGCGCGTCTAACTGTTGAAATTCCATTGAGTTAAAATGACCAAGACTAAAGCAGTGGTGCGTATTCTTGTGGCTGACGACCATGCCATCTTTCGCGATGGCCTGCGAAAGCTATTGGATGGCGCCGAAGACGTCCAGATCATCGGCGAGGCATCGAACGGCAATGAATGCGTAAAGATGCTGGCGCGCCTCAAGCCGGATATTTTGTTGCTCGATCTGCGCATGCCCGAAAAAGACGGCCTGGGCGTGCTCGAGGAAATCAATTTCGATACGGTGCAGACTCGCGTCATCGTGCTCACCGCCGCCGAAGACGACCGCGACGTAGTTCGTGCGATGCGCTTGGGCGCGCGCGGAGTCGTGTTGAAGCAGTCCGCCAGCGATCTGTTGCTCAAGAGCATCCGCAAGGTCCACGACGGTGAAATCTGGCTGGATAACCGCATGACCGCGGAAGTGATCGACGCTTTCAAGAAGTCCGCGGAAGCCGGGCAGCGGCGCGAGAAGCCGTTGTTGAGCGACCGTGAAAAAGAAATCGTGCAACTGGTGGCGCAGGGCTTCCGTAACCGCGAAATCGGCGAGAAGCTTTTCATTAGCGAGCAGACGGTGAAGAACCACCTGCACAACATCTTCGACAAACTAGGCGTTTCCGATCGGCTCGAACTCGCCTTGTACGCCATCCATCACCGGCTGATCGACCAAACGTAACTGGTTACACCGGGCGTTGATCAATTCTGCGTGGCACAGCCAACTTGGCTGTGGGCGTGAGGCCTCGCTCACCCGCAAATCCGGGCATCCACCGAGCACGCCAAAGATTTCTAAGGCCTACTTCCTAATCTGAGCTAGAGCATTTTGAACCGCATGGGCTAAGCGCTTCGTCTCGCATGGCCAGGTTGGCTGTGCCAAGACGCCTGCGAACACACGCGGAACTTTGCGCGCGGCATGTGCTGCGCTATTCTGGCTGGGTCAAGATGAGTTTCATCATACCAATCCCTCAAGAAAATCACGCCATCGGCCACTCGAATTCCTCTTCGCCGCCCCCTGCGCTCGGTTCGCTGCGCCAATCGTTCCGATGCTCGGGATCAGCCGGACAATCGCGCGAGACTGTGATGTTCTCGAGTTTTTTGCTGCTTGCGGGGCTGTTCATCGTTACCGGCTTCTTATCCAAGATCTTTCATGCCCAACAGGCGAGTCTGGCCCGCCATTGGGCCGAGCAGGGCGAAGCTCAGTTGCGCAGCGGGGACGCGCCGGGAGCCATTGAGGATTATCGAAGCGCGCTGGTGTACGAACCCGACGACCGGCAAAACGAATTTCGACTGGCCCAGGCGCTCGAGGCGGCCGGCCGCACCGAGGAAGCCGAGGCGTATTTGGTGCGCTTGCTCGAACCTTTTCCCGGCAACGGAGAAATCAATCGCGAGCTCGGGCGTCTGGCCGCCCGCAAGGGCCTGGAGCAGGAAGCGATCGACTATTATCACGGCGCAATTAATGGCGCGTGGGCCGATCGTCCGCGCCAGCAGCGCATCGCTTCGAGGGAGGAGTTGAGCTCGTTCTTGCTGGATGCCGGCGACACCACGCGGGCGGAAGATGAGCTGCTCGCGCTCGCTGCCACGGTACCGGATGACGACACCGCCGACGTTCTGCAAGCTGCGGGCCTGTTTTTGCGGGCTGGGAAGGTGGCTGGCGCGCTGCGCGAGTATCAGGTCGCCCTCAAGGCTGACCCACGCAATCCCGTGGCGCTCACCGGCGCTGGGACCTGTGCCTATCAAGCCGGCGATTACCGGGCCGCGGAGGATTATCTCTCCCGGGCGAAGCGGGAAGGCAATCGAAACGCCGCGGTAGAGGACATGTTGGAAAAGATACGATCCACGGTCCCGCGTCCAGACAGGGACGCGAAAAAATGAGCGAAGCCTCCTTGGCAACTCCGGCTGCCGGAAGCTCAGCGCAAGCCGAGCCGCACGGTCTCCGCGGCGCGTTTCGAAAATTCTGGAGTGCGTGGTTGAGCGCCTTCCGGACGATCCCGGAAACCCAGTTTTTCCTGCTGCTGGCAATCGTGATTGGGTTATTTTCGGGCTTGGTGGTGGTTTGTTTCCGAATCTGCATCGCATGGAACAGCATCCTGCTGCTGGGCTCCGGCATGCATCCTTCCGTGCTGCGGACTTTGTTGGTTCCTTCCACCTGCGGGATTCTAGTGGGCATACTCGCGTTGCGTGTTTTCCCCCTGGTGCGCGGTAGTGGCGTGAATCAAACCAAAGCGGCGGTGTACATCTACGACGGCTACGTCCCGTTCAGCACCGTGATTGGAAAATTCGTCACCTGCGCCCTGGCCATCGGCAGCGGCCAGAGCCTGGGGCCGGAAGATCCCGCGCTGCAAATGGGAGCGGGGATCGCCTCCAAGCTGGGCCGGGGTCTGCATCTCTCGCAGGAGAAACTCCGGCTGATCGCCCCGGTGGGCGCCGCAGCGGGTTTGGCGGCCGCCTTCAATGCCCCGGTTTCCGCGGTTTTGTTCGTAATCGAAGAAGTGATCGGGAACTGGAGTGGCGGCGTATTGGGTGCGGTGGTGCTGGCGGCCGTTTCGAGCGTCGTGGTGATGCGGCGATTCATGGGCAGCGAAGCGCTCTTCCGGATTCCGCCGTTCGAAGTGCAGCATCCGGCCGAGTTGCTGGCGTTTGCGGTGCTGGGCGTCGTGGGGGGCGGAGCCTCACTGGTCCTGCTGAAATTCATAGCGTGGGTGCGGCCGCGATTGATGGCCCTGCCGACGTGGACGCGTTACCTGCAACCGGCGGGCGCGGGCCTGCTGATCGGAATCATTGGGATTTGGCTCCCCCAAGTGATGGGCGCGGGCTATCCGATCATCGATCAGGCGCTGCACGATCAATACACCTGGAAAATGCTGCTGTTGCTCGGCGCCTTCAAGATCCTCGCCACCGGATTCTCGTTCACCAGCGGAACCCCCGGCGGCATGTTCGCGCCGACTCTATTCATCGGCGCCATGGTCGGCGGCGCCGTTGGCGGCATCGAGCACCACTTCTTCCACGGCCTCACCGGGACGGTGGGCGCCTTTGCCTTGGTTGGGATGGGCACGCTGTTCGCCGGGTTCCTGCGCATTCCGATCACCTCCGTATTCATGGTGATCGAGGTGTCTGGAAACTACTCAGCGATCTTGCCGGTGATGATCTCCAATGGGATCGCTTATTTGATTTCGCGGCACTACCAAAGCGTGCCGCTATTCGATATGCTCTCCCGGCAGGATGGGGTGGTGCTGCCCTCAGTGGAGGAGCAGCGCGAGCGAGTGAACCTGCGCGCGGAAGATGCCATGCGCATCCCGGCCGAGGATGCCCAGCGCATGGATGAGACCTTCGAGCAGTCCGTTCGGAGGGCCATCGCTACCAAGAAACGCAATTTCCTGGTGCGTATGGCGTCCGGGGAATGGGCGATAATCGAACCCGCAGCCTTCGAGCAACTGGCCGCGTCCCCGACCGGCCCAATATCAGAGGAGAAGGTGGATACCCGCCGGCCTCCCACGCTGTACCCGGATCAGACTTTGGAGGAGGCGCTGCACGCCATCCAGGAATGGCCGATTTTGCCGGTCGTCAACCGTGCGGACCTGCACCGCCTGGAGGGAGTGCTGGCGCTGGAAGACGTGCTGGCGGCTTATCGGAAGAGCAACTCGGAATCGTCTCCAAGTTAATGATTTATAAATAGGTTATAAAAAATCGTTCCCAAGAGGTGCCCAGTACTTAGGTACTGACTTTCGCCATGAGAATTGAGTCTATAGCGCTATTGAGGCAAAGGGCAGGAGAGTCTATTCTCAGATCGAATCTTGGGAGGATTCTATTCGTGGGCCACAAAGAGAGACGCTCTACTAGACGCTTTATGATGCGGCTACCGCTGATGGTGCGGTGGACCGATGAACGAGTGGTAGGCGAAGCCTCGACGGAGTCTCGGGAAGTCAGTTCTCGTGGCCTGTACTTCTATCTTCCGAAGGGCCTGCGAAGCGGGTCTCCTGTCGAAATCGTGATGACACTACCACACGAGCTAACCCAAGCGGGCCCGGTACGGGTCCGATGCCTGGGACGGGTATTGCGCACAGACACGCAAGATCAAGGCGAATTTGGAGTAGCTGCCGCGATCGAGCGGTACGAGTTCATGCGCAACAGCGAGTCGGCGGCCTGACGCTTTTCTTGCCCAGCCACTGCGGAGATGGGCGAGAAATGGCCGGGAGGCTTTGCCCCCTCAGCGGAGCCCCCGGCTTCATGTTTGGGATAGCGGCAGCGCTTGGTATGTTGTGACGCCCGGTTTTTGATGCCATTGGCATAGCATCGAATGCCTGGGCGCACGAATTCCCAGATGATGTATTTCGACGAAATATGTGGTTTTAGGCAGTAAGGTGCGGGAATTACGCTGCAATCCTGCCTATGCGCGCGCTAGCTTTTGAATCCAACTCTCCAGAACCTGCTGGCTTTCCGGGCTTATGCTGACGAAGGCGATTCCAATCCCCATGGATGTGTGGTTGTACACCGCTCGGCCGTCGGCTTCGAAGATTTGATCTTCCTTTTTAACGCGCAAGTGGACGTCCGTACCCATGGCCAGAGCCACTTTAAGGTCGACAAAACAGCCACCCATGGCGATCTCGGTCACCCGCGTCTCGTAATGTGTTCCCGCGGAGCGGTCCGTTAGTTCGCAGTCCGCAAAAAAGACATAACGCGGATGTACGCGACGGTCCTCTGGGCGTGCGGATCTCCGCCGATCGGGCTTCTTGAAATCACCCTTGCGATAGACTTCAACCATGTGCACCTACCCGGTGCCGGGTTGTAATGTGCATTCCCAAAAACAGCACCCCTCCGTAAGATAACCCTAATCATGTGAACGTTACAAGAGTCACGGGCGGCTTAGGTGCCCAATCACCACCGCTGGCGGGCGCTCGGGGCCTGGTGATGGCATATACGCACCAAAAAACATAGCAGCCAACGAAATAGCTCCCCCCAGCCTCAAAATAGCAGGGAAACCCGTTTCACGTCCACGTGGCGGGCTTGTGCCCATGCTCAGACGACGCATCCATCGCTGGGGAGTCGCGGCGGTTGCGGTAGCCGCGATGACGGCGCTGCTTTGCCAAGCCTCGTCCTCTCTGCAGAGCGATCAACCGGTTCTAAGTCAACAACCGAAGGTGGCCAGCCGCCACGCGCCGATTCTTACCCAGTTTGGACTGCAGTTCAGGGATTTGAATCGAAATGGCCAGATAGACGGCTACGAGGATTGGCGATTACCAGTCGATCTGCGTGTCGCGGACCTGGTGTCCAGGCTCACGCTCGAAGAGAAAGTGGGGTTGCTGCTGCATCCCATCGTGGAGGGGTTCATGGGCCCCGAGGGCGCGCTGCTCGATCGGCCGGTGAGCACTGCGCGGGGCGGGAACGGTCCAGCAGCTGAGCCACTCCTATTTCGCCCTACACCGCGGGATCTGGTGCTAGAACGCAATATCCGTTGGATGCAGACGCCCCTATCGGGCAAGCCGGAACTTGCGGCGCGCTGGGCAAACAACTTGCAGGAGCTGGCGGAGGGCTCGCGGTTGGGGATCCCGGTGGTGCTCAGTTCCCAGCGGACGGACTTCCCGCGCCGGCCCGCCGGCGGCGGAGGCACTTGGCTTCCGGCAATGGCAGGTGCCAGCTCGACATCTACGGCCGCTCCCCGCTGGCCCGATCCAATTGCATTCGGCGCAATTGGTGATCCAGAAGCGGTGCGCCAGTACGGCCAAATCACGAACCGTGAATACCGGGCGATGGGCATTCGTGTCTCGATTGGGCCGCAAGCCGACGTGGGGACCGAACCGCGCTGGAACGGCATCAGCGGAACGTTTGGCGAGGACGCCAAACTCGATGCGCAGCTGGTGAAAGCCTACATCGAGGGATTTCAGGGTGCCCAGCTCGGTCCTGATAGCGTAATGACCGTAACGAAATACTGGCCGGGAACGGGCGCGATGAAAGAAGGCCTGGATCCGCATTTCGAATACGGCAAGCTCGAAGTTTACCCCGGCCGGAATTTCGGTTATCAGGTGCTTCCATTCCGGGCCGCATTTGAAGCGCATACAGGGGGAGTGATGCCCGGGAGCGCGATCCCGGTAGGCATGGATTCGGTGGGGATGAACTTCTCGAAGAAAATTTTGGGTGATCTACTGCGCGGGAAATATGGGTACGACGGCATGGTGATGACCGAAAGTTCGGGCGCCGGCGCGCCATGGGGCGTTGAGGACCTGTCGCCGGCGGAGCGAACCCACCGGATGCTGGACGCCGGCGTGGATCAGATTGGGGGCGAGGACGACCCGCGCGCGATTTTGCAGCTGGTGCAGGACGGCGTGATTCCCCAAGAACGGCTGAATGTATCGGTGGCCAGGGTTCTCCGCCCCATGTTTGAAATGGGACTGTTTGAGAATCCCTACAATGATCCCGCCCAGGCTGCTGCTAATCCCGGGGGCAAACTGGAATCGGTGGAAGCGCCCGAGGGGGCCCAGAGAAAATCGATCGTGCTGCTGAAGAACAATAAAGCGCTGCTGCCGCTGTCTGGCCAACGCAAAATCTATGTAGAGGGGATGAGTAAGGATGCTGCCGGAAAATACGGGACTGTAGTCGGCGATCCCAAGGAAGCAGACATCGCGATCATCGATGTGAGCGCGCCGTTTGCGTTGCATCCCGGGGCGGAGGGCGCGGCGAAATTGGTGCACGAAGGCACGCTGGCGTACGCCGGTGCCGAAAATGCATCGTCGCTAGAAGCGATCCAGCGGGTGGTTGCGTCCGGCAAGCCCACGATCGTATGCATCTACATGGACCGCCCGGCGATTCTGTCGGAGTTCATCGATAACGTGGCGGTGGTGCTGGCGCATTTCGGCTCCAGCGACGAAGCGCTGCTGGATATTATTTTTGGCAAATATGCCGCCACCGGGAAATCCCCTTTTGATATTCCCAGGGACATGGCCTCAGTGCGGCGGCATCGTGAAGATGTGCCCCACGACGTGGAAAATCCGCTGTTCCGCTTCGGATTTGGGCTTTCGTTTGAAGCGGTTCAAGAAAAGCCGCCGAAAGAACCCCACGGAAGTAAATAGCCGCAACGAGACGTCCCAATTCGAAGTCTCTCCCCGACCGAAATCTCCGCGGAACGCAGCAAGCCCCAGCGCATTCGCACACCCGATTGATGTTTTGATGTAGGCAGAGTAGAACGCCGCGCAGGTAGCTTGCCTCGAGCTGTTGGTTACATTTCGAATAACATCATCATCATCAATGATCTTCGCTAAACGGCGGGGTTCAGCTTGAGCAACGGCAGTACCATGAAGCGCCCCAGCAAGGTTTTGCCCGCGATACCTCGAAGCCCGAAGAAACGGCCTGTCGCAAAAAAAGTTCTCCGCCTTCCGCAGGACGGGGAGCCTCCGCTGGACGGTGGGGAACCCCCGGTTCACGAATACCGCAGGAACCGGCGAAAACCAGGAAAGAATTAAAGCGCTCGTTGGATGAGTCCCGCATCTACAACGCAACCCTGGTTGAGTCGGCTCGGGAGTCCATTGTGATTTTGGACTCGAGTTTGCGGGTCATTACTGCGAATGATGCTTTTTACAAGACGTTTCTGATCGCTCCTTCGGATACGGAAGGCCGTTTCATCCACCAGATCTGTGACGGCCAATGGGATATTTCCTACTTGCGGACGGCCCTCGAAAATCTGCTGGTGGCGCACGCGCGGGTCGACGATTTCGAAGTCCGGGGAGACTTTCCACATATCGGTCCCAAGGTACTATCTACCTCAAAGCCTATCCTGTAATGGGCTGATAATACAGGGACTTATGAATCGCGGTTTCGGTGGTGTGATACGATGTGCGGGCTCTGTGGTGTATACAATAATGATCATACACTACTTGCTTTTGGGAGATGATGTAGGTCCATGCGTCGCAGGCCGCCGCCCCGCGGCCCGTCCGCCACCGCGAGGAATGGCGAATTCGAGATCGCTTCAACGAGCCTAACGGCCGCGCGAGGATTGAAGTGGTGCTGGGGCGCCATCCAATTTTTCGCGATCCCCTTGCATACTTGAGATGATATTCTTCCGGATCGTTCAAGAATCAGTCATTCGGAGCGCTGGTTCGTTAGTGGCTGCTCTGCGATAGGATTTCTATGCCCTTCTCATTCTCTTCACGGTCAGTTCGCCGATGCATGATCGCGGGAATAGCGGCGGCCGCGTGCATCGTCCTCTATCCTGCGGCATATCCACAGGCTCCGGCTTCGCCGACTGCTCCTACCGCATCCGAAGATCCCGCGGCAATCGATCAGATCTGGCAGAAAGCCGCTTCGAAGTTTGACGTCCCGCGCACAGCCATCCTGCAGGAAGTGGATCGCGTCGGGCACAGCGGCCCTTTCCGTCCGGACTGGGAATCTTTGCGGAAATACGAGCCGCCGGAATGGTACAGAGATGCCAAGTTTGGGATTTTCATCCACTGGGGCGTGTACTCGGTTCCCGCGTTCGGTGACGAGTGGTATCCGCGCAACATGTATCGGAGAGATACGCCGGAATACGCGCACCATCTGGATACCTACGGGCCACAGGATAAGTTTGGCTACAAGGATTTCATTCCCCTCTTCAAGGCCGAGCACTTTGACCCGGCGGTATGGGCGCGGCTGTTCAAAGAGGCTGGCGCGAAATATGTGGTTCCCGTCGCCGAACATCACGACGGCTTCGCCATGTACGACAGCGGGCTGAGCGACTGGACCGCCGCCAAGATGGGGCCGCACCGCGACGTGATCGGGGATCTGGCGAAAGCGGTGCGGGCCGAAGGCCTGCACTTCGGAGCTTCCTCGCACCGCATCGAACACAATTTCTTTCTCGGAGTTGGCCGCTCCATTTCCTCGGACATCAACGATCCCGCGTATGCCGCGTTCTACGGGCCGGCACACAACTGGCTTCAGGCCAAACGAGGTACGCCGTTATCCAACGATTTCACCTATGTTTCTCCCCAGTGGACCGACGACTGGCTGGCCCGCTCGTCGGAGATTGTCGAGAAATATCATCCCGACATTATGTATTTCGATTGGTGGAACGGCCAGGCTTCCGCGCGGGCAAATCTCACGCGCTTTGCGGCGTTTTACTACAACGCCGCGCTTCAGAATAGGGGCCACGCCGGGGTGATCAACTACAAAGACTACGCGATGGAGGAGCACTCCGCGGTCCTAGATATCGAGCGGGGGCAGCTCAGTGATATTCGCCCTTCGGTCTGGCAGACCGATACTTCGGTCGGCAACAAGTCGTGGGGCTACATTCAAAACGACACTTTCAAGTCGCCGCAATTCATCATTCACCAGCTCATCGATATCGTGAGCAAAAACGGCAACTTGCTGCTTAATATAGGCCCGCGATCGGATGGCACCATTCCGGACGAGGTGCAGAATATCCTGCGGGAAGTCGGCGCGTGGCTCACCGTAAACGGTGACGCGATTTATGGCACTCGTCCCTGGGTTAAATATGGTGAAGGCCCCACCAAGGTTTCGGCCGGTTCGTTTCATGATACAGATACCGGCAGTTTCACTCCCGAAGATTTCCGGTTTACCACTCAGGGCAACGTGCTCTACGCCATCGAGCTCGGTTGGCCCACGGGAGGAGAAGCCGTGATCCGCTCGCTGTCCTCGACCGCCGGAGCCCACGGCAGCCACCCCAGAATTGATTCGGTTATGTTGCGTGGGTACGATCCGCCGCTGCACTTTGAGCAGCGAGCCGACGGCCTGCATATCCAACTACCTGCGCAATCCCCCGGCAAGTTCGCCTACGCTTTCCGGATCGTCCTAAGCGGCCCACCAAGGCCGAATATCGCCAAGTAGCGCGTATCGCTTGTGTCGTCCTGCCGTGTCGCTCAGTCCGTTTCCCGCTCTTCGGCCATCGGCTGAACGGCAGCGCAATCGGTACCGCCGTGGATGGGAATTCTCTCCCTGAACCAAGCCAGTGGCCGTGTGGCGCGATCTCACTCGAATACCCGCCCAAGACATCCGGCCGGTTGGTAGCATAAGCCTATAGATCTCGATAGGGGGTCCGCGTTAATGAACATCCGACTGACGCCTGAGCAGGAAAAGATCGTCGAAGCAGAACTTCAGTCCGGTCATTTTCGCACCGCGGGGGAAGTAATCGAAGAAGCTCTACAAGCACTTCACAAGAAGGGGCGAGCCTCAGATGCGGTCGCGTCGCACAATTTTCGTCGCGAGGCAGTCAGCGCAATACTCACGTTCGTCGAAAAGAATCGCACCCGTTTAGAAGGTATCTCGGTCAAGGATTTGATTCACCAGGGCCACCGTCTGTGAGCGATTTCGTGCTGGACGCTTTCTTGGCGCTCCAGTGGTTTCTTGAGGACGAAAGCGACCGGGAATATGGCTTAAGTGTTCTCGCCGGAATGTCCGAAAAGCGTGCAGTCGTTCCATGCTTTGGTTTTACGAAGTGGGTAACGGACTTTTGGTGGCTTACCGCCGAAAGCGCATTTCTGTAGGTCAGATCGATGATTTTCTCAGGCGACTGGGAGCACTTCCAATCGAAGTCGCGCAGCAAACGCCTTCCAGTCTTCTAAAATTGCCCGCCCTCGCTCGGTTGCATAACCTGACGAACTACGATGCGGCTTATTTAGCCATCGCCGTTGGTTCCAATCTCCCCTTAGCCACCACGGACAGTGCTCTCCGCAAAGCAGCCGCAGCAGCCGATGTTCAGATTCTCTCGGCGTAAGTGGTTGGTTTGCTCACTGAAATCGCGTCGTTCTCCACAGCGCCACACCGCAAACCACGAGAAGCACCAGGCTGGCGACGCTGAGGATCGCGGCGACGCCCCAATTCAACGACATCCGCGGAACACGCGCCATGGCGCCGAAGAATACGAACACTTCTGTCGCGAACGCCACCAGCAGCCAATCGAGCGGCCTGCGAACCGGTTTTCGTTCGTCGCTGGCCTGCCGGCCTTCCATCCGGGCCGCGACGTACTCAGAGGCAATACCGTAGCGCTCACTTTCCCGCTGCGCCGCCTGCTTCCACTTCGTTTGCTCCTTGCCGCTGGCAGAAGAAAATGCGATCGCGCCCACTCCCAACATCATCAGCAGCGAGCCGCCGATCACTTGCGCGTATTGCGAGCCACTGCGGCCATGCAATTCGCCAAAAACCAAAACTCCCCACAGCAAACCCCAGAGTTGATTCGAATTGGAAAGCGGGATCCCGCGACTGATGCCCACGTATTTCGCGGCGTATTGCTGGAACAAATCCCCGATCACCCAGATGAACCCGCCCAACATCAGCCAGAAAAGCACATCCCGCGCACCCGCCAATTGATGCCACAGCGGCCCTATCCCAGTATAACTCGACGCCAGCGCTCCCATCATCCCCAGTTCGCCAAACGTAAAAAACGTGACGAACGAAAGCGGATTCATTCCGGTCAAGTACGCCTTGCGGTACGGAATGTACATCGTCCCCCACAAAATCCCCGCACCCAGTGCGGCCCAAACCCCGCGCATGGAATGCGAGGCCGGACCCTGCTCGGAAGAAGCGATCGCCAATATTGCCGCGCCCACACACATCACCAGCGCTCCACCCAAGACGCCCGCCCAGCGCCGCCAACCGGCCTGGCGCAATTCGTTGAAAAAAATGAATCCCCACAAGATGCCGAGCAGACTGTTTGAATTCCACAGGGGAAACGCGATGCTCAGCCCGACGTCGCGGATGGCGAAAATCGTCAGCGTATTGGCCACCGCCCAAAGACATCCGGCAAGAACCGCCCAGATGATCAGGTGCGGCGCGCGGCGCACATCCGCATGAATCGAAGACGTGCCCAGAATCAAAGCGGGCAAGCTCCAGCGCGCAAGGAAAACGCCGATCACCATGATCAGCGAAATAATCACCGGCGAGATGCCCACCGACACCAGTTTCGTAGGCGCTTCGGCGGCGCCGAGCCACGCCCCCGCAGTAAAACCAGAGAGAATTCCCAGCGCTTGCAGCTTTCGCGCGCGCGAAGCTTGCTGATCCGCAGTCTGCATCGCCGAATTTGGAAATGCCTCCATATTCCCTCGCGACGCCTAGTGAATGGACCTGAGAAGCAGCAGACCGCCGATCAACACCACAACCGGAACCCAAAAGTGAATATCGGTAAGCACGCTCATTAGCAAGCCTCGGTTGTTCGCCACTTCGTGGTTTTCTTTCATGCTCTTCCCCCGTTTCCGCGTTAGCGCACTGGAAATCAAGCTGAGGTGCTCGGCGTCAGCCATCCTACGTTGAAGCCGTGGATTTACAACAGGAAGATCGCCGCCATCGCCAACGAGACTCCCGGCGGGTCGCCGCATCCGGAACGGAGCCGGATAAGTTTCTTCACGCCACCCAGTTCAGTGAGGGGACGCGACGACCGAGACGGTGGGATTTACAGAAACGCAGCGCCGTTCTTGCGCCAACTCCTCAGTGGACGTGCCGACAGAGCTTCCAACAAAAATAAGACATGGTGATGACATGGAGTTCGAATATTCGGAATAACTTGAGACGATCGCCCGGGGCCAGGAATATTGCCGAGTCTGCGCGGCATGGCGTGGCGAGTGGACCCGTTCTTCCCTGGCCATCGTACCGAAAGGGACATCCCTCGTTGCGAAAGAGGAATACAGTAGTAAGGCAAGCGGGCTGTGTACGCTACAGTACAGAAAGGCGGGCCAGTGGTCGGTTCATTACAAAACACGGATGTATTCGTTATCGGTGGCGGGCCGGCGGGGCTGGCAGTGGCAATCGCCGCGCGCCAGAAGGGGCTGCAGGCAATCGTTGCCGACGGCGCGGGGCCTCCTATCGAAAAGCCTTGCGGCGAAGGGATGATGCCGGAGACAGTGGCGGTCCTGCGAGATCTGGGCGTGGAAATTCCCGCCGGATCAGGCCAAAAATTCCGCGGCATATGTTTTGCCCAACACGGTGCGCGAGTGACCGCCGATTTTCCGCAAGGACCGGGCATAGGCTTGCGGCGGCCGCTGCTGCATGAGCGGCTGATCGCCCGAGCCGAAGAATGTGGCGCGCAAATGCTATGGAACACCACCATCACCGGCATGGATGCGGAGACCGTGCAATTCACCCATGGAAAGATTCGCGCCCGGTGGATCGTGGGAACAGACGGACAAGGTTCGCGGGTGCGGCGCTGGAGCGGGTTGGAAGCGACCAGGAGCAACAAAGAACGATTCACCCGCCGGCGGCACTATCGTGTGAAGCCATGGTCCAACTACGTGGAGATTTATTGGGGAAGGAATGCGCAGACGTATGTGACGCCGATTGGCCGCGAAGAAGTCTGCATCGTGGTGATGGCGGAAAGCGCCGAGCACGCTTCCTTCGATAGCGCGCTCCGGGAATTGCCGGAGCTGCGAGAACAACTTGCTGGCGCCGAATTGAGCGGCCGGGAACGAGGTGCGATCACCGCGATGCGCTCGCTCTGCAACGTGCAGCGAGGGAATGTTGCGTTGGTTGGCGACGCCTCGGGTGGCGTGGACGCGATCACCGGCGAAGGGCTTCGGCTGGCGTTTCAGCACGCGCTGCTGCTTGCCGACGCGATGGGCGCGGGCGATTTGAAACCGTACCAGCAGGCGCACCGGCAACTCGAAACGCGCCCGATGAGGATGGGCAATCTGATGCTTTGGCTGGGCCGCAACCCGCGCATTCGTGGCCGCGTAATTCGCGCGTTGCAGAGCAAGCCGGATCTCTTCGCGCGCTTGCTGGCTACCCACGTAGGGCGGGGAACTCCAACCGAACTGCTGTCAACGGGCGCTCTCTTGGGCTGGCAACTGCTGGCTATTTAATCTGCGATTCTGCGATTCACCGCTTCTGTGCTTTTATCTTTTCCGGGCGCCTCGCTCATCCCTGATTTTGCGAGCGGCGCGTGTTTAGTCATCACAGCTCGATCGCGGGATTTACTTAATATAGCGATGAAGGATTTCCACCAAATCCTCGGCGGCCTTGGTTTCGCGCGAACCAGCCTTGGCATCCTTGCTGAGCACGTGAAACTTAATTTCCCCTTCCACGATCTCCACCAATAAACCATTCACCGCGCCGCGGCATGCGGCTATCTGCTGCAGTACGTCCGCGCACTCCCGCTCCTGCTCGATCGCCTCGCGAATGCTTTGCAACTGCCCCTGGATGCGATTGACGCGGACCAGCAGTTTTTTCTTCTCGTCCACGGTGTGAGCCATGCGCGGTGCTCCTTGACATACTATACCCAGTATAGTATCAACGTCCCGCTGTTACAACCGGTTCATATTCACAGTCTCTAATCCATTCTGGCAACCTTACGCCGGGCGCATAAATCTCAGCGTACCAGATTCGGCCCGCGGTCTTCGCGGCGCGTCCACCTGCGCCACGAGGTCGAGCATTTTTGAGCATGCATCCGGCCGAGGGGCTGCCGGTTGATGGGAAGGCCATGGGCCAAGTGAATCTTGCCGTAGAACGCGAGGTCAACGAATGAACTGGTGGACGATTGCCATCCCAATTTGTTTTCTGAGCCTGCTTGCGGCCGGTTGCGGCGAACCGAAGCCGGACCCTCAGGCGGAAGCGCCGCCGCCCTTGAAAGTCCAAAAGATCGTCGACCGCGATCTCTTCAAAGTCGATCATCCCAGCCAGTTCGAGCTGACCGAGGCAGCATCCCACGCTGCCACCTCGCAGTTGAAGGCGACCGGCACCGTCACTCCCGACATAGCCCGCACCGTTCCGGTGATTTCCATCGCCACTGGACGGATCGTGGAAATCGGGGCGCGTTTAGGCGACACCGTCCGAAAGGGCCAACTATTGTTGCGCGTGCAGAGCGCGGACGTGGCCGGCGCCTATTCCGACTATCAGAAGGCGGTCGCGGACGAACAACTCACACGCACCCAATCGGAACGCGCTCAGCTTCTTTACGATAAAGGCGCCATCTCCCTGAACGATCTGCAGGTGGCGCAGGATACTGACGCCAAGGCCAAAGTAGATGTGAAAACCACTGCGGAAAAACTTCGAGTCCTCGGCAGCCCTAATTTGGATCAGCCGACCGGGATCGTCGAGATTCGCGCTCCGGTTTCAGGTGTGATCACCGATCAGCAGGTGACCAACGCTGGCGGCGTCGCCGGCTTGGGCTCTCCGAATCCATTTACCATCTCCGACCTGAGCACCGTCTGGATTCTGTGTGATGTGTACGAGAACGATCTCTCCAATGTGCGCATCGGAGAAAAGGCCGACGTGGTGTTGAAAGCCTATCCGGACAAGACATTCGCTGGAGTAATCGGCAACATCGGCTCGGTCCTGGATCCGAACATCCGCACCGCCAAGGTGCGCATCGAAGTCCGCAATCCAGGCTCGATGCGTCCCGGCATGTTCGTCACCGCCACATTTCACGGCCAGAAGAAGGAGACGCGCGCGGCTCTTCCCGCAACCGCTGTCTTGCATTTGCACGACCGTGATTGGGTCTACGTCCCTGATAAGGACAACCAGTTCCGTCGAGTGCCTGTCACCGCCGGCGACATGCTTCCGGGTGGCGCACAGGAAATCATCTCCGGCGTGGCGCCGGGCCAGCACGTGGTGCTGAACGCCCTGGAATTCCAAAACACGGTGGAACAGTAATGATTCGCAAGATTGTCGATCTGTCGCTCAACAACCGTTTCATCGTGCTGAGCCTCGCCGTGCTTCTTTTTGTCTGGGGCGGAATCGCGTTCAAGAAGTTGCCGGTGGAAGCTTACCCCGATGTTGCCAACACCTGGGTCCAGGTAATCACCCAGTGGCCCGGCCGCGCCGCAGAAGAAGTAGAGCAACAAGTTACCGTTCCCATCGAAATCCAGATGAACGGCATGCCTCACCTTCAACATGTGCGCTCGTCTTCTCTGTCCGGACTGTCGGTGGTGAATCTGATCTTCGACGACGATTCCGATAACGACTGGGATCGCCAGAAGGTGCTCGAGCACCTCGCGCAGGTCACCCTGCCGCCCAACGTCAACGCCAGCATCGGCCCTGATTTCAGCCCGATCGGCTCGATCTACTGGTACACGCTGCAAAGCAGCAATCCCTCCTACGACGTGATGGAGCTGAAATCGCTCCAGGATTGGGTGATCAGCAAGTACCTGAAATCTGTGCCCGACGTGGTGGACGATTCATCATTCGGCGGCATCACCCGCGAATACCAGATTCGCATCGACCCTGACAAACTGATTTCCTACGATTTGAGTCTTGCGCAGGTCGAACAACAGCTCACCAACGCCAACGCTAGCGCCGGCGGGAGTTTTATCGAGCAGGGATCGCAACAGATCAACGTGCGTGCCCTGGGATTGGTCCGCAATGTCGCGGATATCGAGAAGACCGTCCTTAAGACGCAAAACGGAACCGCGCTCCGGGTAAAAGACATCGCTGCAGTCGCCCAAGGTCCCAAAATTCGCCTCGGCCAGATAGGCAAGGCCATTCACCGCGCGGACGGCGTCGTGGCGGATGATGACGACGTGGTCGAAGGAATTGTGTTCCTGCGAAAGGGCGCGGACACCGCCACCACCCTGGACGCCATTCATGCCATGGTTCACCAGCTCAACGATCACATCCTTCCGCGGGGCGTGAAGATCGTTCCCTACCTGGACCGCGATGACCTGGTCCACTACACAACGCACACGGTGCTCCACAATCTTGCTGAGGGCATGCTCCTGGTCGTATTCATTTTGTTTATTTTTCTGGGGAATGTTCGGGGAGCGATCATCGTCGCTCTCACCATTCCTTTCGCGCTGCTGTTCGCATCGATCTGCCTGGACTTGCGGCACATCTCCGCGAACCTGCTCTCCCTCGGGGCGCTGGACTTCGGCATGGTGGTGGACGGCTCGGTAGTGATGGTCGAAAACATCGTGCGCCATCTGAACCGCCAGGAGGAAGGGACCCGCACGCTGCTGGACAAGATTCGCGTTGCGGCGCATGAAGTGCAGCGGCCCGTGTTCTATGCCATCGCCATCATCATCACCGCCTATCTGCCGATCTTCACTTTGCAAAGAGTGGAAGGAAAGTTGTTCCGGCCGATGGCGTGGACGGTAGCCTTCGCATTGCTGGGGGCGCTGCTCTTCTCCATGCTTTTCGCGCCCGCGATGGCCAGCTTTCTGTTTCGCCGCGAAGAAAAGCAATGGGAAAACCCGGTGATGAAATTCTTGACCGAGCGCTACCGAAAAGACGTGGCGTGGGCAGTTCGCAACCGTTGGTTGACGGTCGGGGTCGCCGTCGCGGCATTCCTCTGCGCCATCTACTTGGCCTTTAGCGGCGTGATCGGATCGGAATTCTTGCCGCATCTCGATGAGGGCGCGATCTGGGTGCGCGGCACCTTGGCTCCCAGCACCGGACCGACGGAGAGCGCACGAATCGCCGAGCGCGCCCGCGAAGTCCTCGCTTCTTTCCCCGAGGTGCCCGTGGTCGTCGACCAAATCGGCCGCCCGGACGACGGAACAGACACCACCGGATTTTTCAACACTGAGTATTTCGTCGACCTCCTGCCCAAGGAAAAATGGCGGCCGGTGTTCCACCAGGACAAAGAACGGCTCATCGCCGCCATGAGTCGCGAACTCGAAAAAAATCCCGGCGTCATCTGGAATTTCTCCCAGCCTATTTCCGACAACCTGGAAGAAGCCGTCAGCGGCGTCAAAGGCGCGCTGGCAGTAAAAATCTATGGCGACGACCTAAAAACCCTCGAGGAAAAAGGAGACGAGATCGCCGACGCCATGAAAGACATTCGCGGGGTCGAGGATCTGGGCCTGTTTCGCGTTCTTGGCCAGCCCAACCTGGATTTTTCCGTCGACCGTGACGAAGCATCTCGTTACGGCATCAATGTCTCCGATGTCCAGGACGCCATTCAAACCGCCGTCGGCGGCAATGCCCTTACCCAAGTGCTCGTCGGAGAACAACGCTACGATCTCGTACTGCGCTACCTTCCCGAGTACCGCGATACCCAGGAAGCGATTGAAAGGATTCGCCTGTTATCGCCAACCGGCGAACGTGTCTCCCTGGCCCAGCTAACCAAAGTGACGGTGTCCGATGGAGGCTCGGAAATCTACCGTGAAGCAAACTCGCGCTACGTCGCGGTGAAATACAGCGTCCGCGGGCGAGACCTCGGCAGCACGGTGGAAGAAGCGATAAAAAAGGTCAACTCATCTGTGAAATTGCCCTCCGGGTACACCATCGATTGGGCCGGCGAATACGAGAGCGAGAAGCGCTCCGAGCGCCGTCTGCTTCTGGTGCTGCCCATCACCATCCTGCTGATCTTCATCATCCTTTACACCATGTTTCGATCCATGAAATGGGCCTTCCTCATCCTCACCAACGTGGCCATGGCCAGAATCGGCGGGTTGCTGGCATTGCTGATCACCCACACAAATTTCAGCGTTTCATCCGGCGTCGGCTTCCTCGCGCTGTTCGGCGTTTCCGTCCAGACCGGGGTCATCATGGTGGAATACATCAATCAGCTGCGCGCCAAGGGCTACTCCACGGAAGAAGCGGCGGTGGAAGGCGCTGTGCTCCGGCTCCGGCCCATCATGATGACCATGCTAGTCGCAACTTTGGGACTTCTGCCAGCCGCGTTGTCTCATGGCATCGGCTCGGATTCACAGCGCCCATTCGCCATCGTCATCGTCGGCGGATTAATCTCCGATCTGGTCATCAGCATCTTTCTCTTGCCGACGCTCTATGTGTGGTTTGCGAAGAGCGGCGACCAGCTTCCCGAGCCGGAGGGTGAGGAGGTCTGATCGAGGGCAGCGGCTCGTCTGCGGGGCGATTGCCTTGCATGTGCCGGGGGATAGATTCGAGGATAGAATGGGATGACATCCAACAATCAGGGTTGGCCGATCTCCCGGCGGCGGGAGAGGAGACCTGCACATGAACAAAGCCGAAGTCTGCGCCCTCATCAGGCAAATCGCCATCATCCCGGCCATCCGAGTATCTTCTGCCGACCAGGCTCACTTCGCGGCTGAAGCCATCAACCGCGGCGGAATTCCCATTGTGGAAATCACCATGACCGTGCCGGGAGCAGTCGATTTGATCTCCCACCTCGTCAAATTCCACCCCAAAATGATGGTTGGTGCCGGCACCGTCCTGGATATCGGCACCGCGCGCCAATGTGTCGACGCCGGCGTGCACTTCCTAACCGCCCCGGGCTTCGACCGCGAAATCGTGGAATTCGCAGGTAAAGAAAACATATCCGTGCTGCCAGGTGCTTTGACGCCGACGGAAGTCCTTACCGCCTGGCGGGCTGGCGCTGATTTCGTCAAGGTGTTTCCATGCGCACCCGTCGGCGGGCCCAAATACATCAAGGCGCTGCACGCTTCGTTGCAGCAGATTCCGTTGATCGCAGGCGGAGGGGTGAATCAGCAGACCGCCCTGGATTTCGTTCTGGCAGGAGCTACCGCGATCGGGGTGGGAACGGACTTGATCCCCATCGAAGCCATCGAGCGCCACCAGGCCGACCGAATCCGGGAATTGGCTCTCCGTTTCGCAGGTTACGTCAAAGAAGGACGCGCTCGACTACAGCCGGTGAGACCGAGCGCTAAGGATCAGAACTTTTCTCCCACCGAGGCCTGCGAACGTCCACGAACCTGACCCCGCTGCGCGCAGAACTGTTCCGAGGCGAACTCCTGATTGAATCCATTTTGGGACCGCGTTCCCAAAACGGGACGAAAATGCGTCCCTTCCTGAACCCATACTGAACTCATGTTGTTGATCTGAAACGGGATAAACAGGCGACGTTTTTGGGCCTTAGCTTGCAACGTGTGAAGTTTCTCATGCTGGCGACCAGCACCGGATATGCCAGCAGTTGGAAATGAGCGATGAACCACCTCACAGCAAAGGAACAGCAGCCGCGATGCGGTTGCAATGCCCGATACAGCCCTAACGAACGATCCGGCGTCAAATCATTGGTGGCCGGCCCGTTTTTGGGCGCCTGTGCTTTTTGCGCATGGTGGTGGCAACTCGCAGTTTTCTGGTCAGCGCGCACGGTGGTATCTTCAACCTAGGATGCTGGAATCGTAGAGTGCGCTATGTCTAATATTCCTCGTCGATCGGGCCTCCGGACACGCCTCCGGGATAATCGCCAGCTTTTGCGCAATTCGCTTACGTGGATCCCGCTGTTTTTGCTGCTATTTGGCCTGGCAGGGCGCGGCACAGCGATGCCGGCCGAAATTCCCAGCGCTCCGGCCCCTTCCGTTGGACCCGGGGCGCAGTTTGCCATTGCCGATTTGGACGGCGACCTTCGCCCGGACCTGGCCAGCATCCAAGCCGAACCAAACAGTTCCGCCACCACCAACTACTGGATTCAGCTGCAGCTCTCCACCACCGGGTGGCAATCGATTCGGGTTGTCGCGCCTTCCGGGGGCCTGCGCATTGAGACCCGCGACGTCAACGGAGACAACGCCATCGACTTGGTCCTGGCCGAGTCTTGGTTCAATCGACCCGTAGCGATCTTCCTCAACAATGGTCATGGCGGTTTTTCGCGGGCTGAAACATCCGCGTTCCCCGGAGCCTTCCGCGAACCAGAAACGAACTGGTCCTCTTCGAGCGCCACGAATCTCGCGACAGTCGCGGTTGGCGTCCCCCCGCAATCTGGTGTCGGTGTTCACGGCGAAGAAAATGATTTGCCACGCGGCCAATCGCCGCAGCGATGGTTTTCCCGCGAGACCCCCGGCTTTACAGCCAGCCCGTTCTTAGTCTCCCATGCAGGCCGCGCACCACCCTCCGCAGCTCCTCACAACTAGCCGCTTCTATCGTCGATAGCTGCACCTGCGCGGCAGCTCTTTCGCCACAGGTGTGCTGACCGATTCCCAAGTCCCACCGGAACCACGTGGGTTGCTTCTGGGATTGGGTGCAGCAGTTCTAACTGAATCTCGCAATCCGAGGTGAGGGTGTCCCATGAAACGCACGAAGTGCCAAATATTTGCGGTGGCATTTATCCCCATGTTGATTCTCGCAGGGTGTGGCAGCAGCCAGGCAGATCCTGGAGCAGAAGCTCCGCCTCCCGCCCAGGTGGAACACGAACAGGACCTGAACGTGATCCAGGTGGATCATCCCGAGCAGTTTCCCGTGGGCGCGGTGGTCAGCCACCCCTCCACCTCGCAGTTGGTGGTCACCGGTACGGTGAACCCCGACGTCGCGCGCACCGTTCCGGTGATTTCGCTCGCCACCGGACGCGTCGTGGATATTCGCACCCGCCTGGGCGACACCGTAAAAAAAGGCCAGCTCCTGATGCGCGTGCAAAGCACCGACGTGTCCGGCGCGTTCTCCGATTATCGCAAGGCTCTGGCCGATGAGGTCCTCCTGCGCTCCCAGCTCGAGCGCAGCAAGGATTTGTATGCGCACGGGGCAATCGCAACCAACGATCTCGAGGTGGCCCAGGACGCCGAAGACAAAGCCAAAGTCGACGTCGAAACCAGCGCTGAACATTTGCGTGTGCTCGGCAACGATCCCGATCGTCCGAGCGGAATCGTCGATATCTTGGCCCCAGTGTCTGGCGTAATCACCGATCAGGAAGTCACCAACGCGTCAGGCGTGCAGGGTCTTTCCTCTCCGAACCCGTTCACGATTTCGGATTTGTCGTCCGTGTGGGTGGTGTGCGACGTGTACGAAAACGATCTTCCGGCGGTGCGCCTCGGCGAGACCGCCGACATCCGCCTGAGCGCTTATCCGGACCAGGTCCTTAAGGGCGCCATCGGAAATATCGGCGCGATTCTCGACCCGAGCATTCGCACCGGAAAAGTTCGCGTCGAAGTTCGCAACCCGGGATTCATGCGCCCGGGGATGTTCGCAACCGCAACGTTTCATGGTTTGAAGAAGGAAGTCCATGCCGCGGTTCCGGCGTCCGCGATTTTGCATTTGCACGATCGCGACTGGGTATACGCCCCGGCAGGAAATCACAAGTTCCGCCGCTTGCAAGTAGTCGGCGGCGACACCCTCACCGATGGAATGCAGGAGATCGTATCCGGGCTGCAGCCAGGCCAGAAAGTGGTGACCAACGCGCTAGCGCTGCAAAACACCGTCGACAATGAGTGACACCCTAAACACGGACGGCGCACGAGGAAACGTGAAATGATTCGTAAACTGGTTGATTTCGCGCTGGAAAACCGATTTCTGGTACTCGCCGCAGCAGTTTTGCTGTTTGGTTGGGGCGCAATTTCGTTTCACAACCTGCCCGTCGAAGCCTATCCCGACGTAGCCGACAACTACGTCGAGATCATCACCCAGTGGCCCGGAATTTCCGCCGAGCAAATCGAGCAGCAGGTGACCATCCCGCTGGAAATATCGATGAATGGGATTCCTCACGTCACCCATCTGCGCTCGTTTTCCCTCTTCGGGCTTTCCGACCTGAAATTGGTTTTCGATGACGAAGAGGCCAACGCCTGGGATCGCGAAAGAGTTCTCGAGCGGCTATCACAAGTCACTTTGCCGGCTGGGGTAGTGCCCCAAATGGGTACCGACTGGAGTCCGGTTGGACAGATCTACTTTTTCACGCTGCACAGCACCAATCCCGAGTACGACGTGATGGAGCTGAAGTCCCTCGAGGACTGGGTCGTCGAGAAAAACTTCAAGGGGGTGCCCGACGTCGTCGACGTCTCCAGCTTCGGTGGTCCCACCCGCGAATACCAGGTACGCGTCGATCCCAATAAACTGATCGCCTACGGGCTCAGCCTGGCGCAGGTCGAGCAGCAGCTAACCAACAACAATACGAATGCCGGCGGCAGCTTCATCGAATCCGGCTTGCAGCAAGTGAATCTTCGGGAAGTTGGCTTGATCAAAGACGTGCAGGACATTGAAGAAACAGTGATCACCACCAAAAGCGGCACTCCTCTGCACGTCAAGGACGTTGCCGTAGTTTCGCAAGGCCCGAAGATCCGCCTGGGCCAGTTTGCGCGGGCGATTCATCGCGAAGACGGCAAGATCATCGACAACGGGGATGTGGTCTCGGGCATCGTTCTATTGCGCAAAGGCGCCAACGCTGACGAGGCGCTGCGAGGGATTCACGCCAAGGTCAAAGAGATGAACGATCATATTTTGCCCTCTGGCGTTAAGGTGATTCCCTTCGTCGACCGCAGCGACTTGGTGCATTACACCACCCACACCGTCCTGCACAACCTCGCGGAAGGCATCATTCTGGTGGTGATCGTTCTTCTCCTGTTTCTGGGAAACGCCCGCGGGGCGATCATCGTCGCCGTCACCGTGCCGTTCTCGTTGCTCTTCGCCGCCACTTGCCTCAGCTTGAAGCATATTCCTGCAAACCTGTTGTCGCTTGGCGCGCTGGATTTTGGAATGGTCGTCGACGGCGCCGTGGTCATGGTCGAAAACATTGTCCGTCATATGAGCCGGCCGCCAGGTGAAAACGGCTCGAAGAGCGCACTCGAGGTGATCCGTCAAGCCGCGCACGAAGTCCAGCGCCCGGTGTTCTACGCCATTGCCATCATCGTTACCGCATACCTGCCGATCTTCACCCTGCAACGCGTTGAAGGACGCCTGTTCAAGCCGATGGCCTGGACCGTAGCGTTCGCGCTTCTGGGCGCCCTGATATATTCCATGCTGGTTGCGCCGGTGCTTTCCAGCTTTCTGTTCTCCCGGAATATGCGCGAGTGGCGTAACCCGGTGCTGATCTATCTCACCGATCGATACCGCAAAGCGGTTCGGTGGGCCATCGAGCATCGCCGGGTGACCTTGGCAATCGCCGGATTCAGTTTGTGCGTCGCTGCGTATCTCATGTTCGGCGGAGTCATCGGGTCCGAGTTTCTCCCGCACCTCGACGAAGGAGCGCTTTGGGTCCGCGGTACTCTGGCTCCCAGCACCGGACCCACCGAGGGCATCCGCGTAGCTAACCAAGCCCGCACAATCGTTTGCTCCTTTCCCGAAGTGCCGCAGTGTGCCAGCCAGGTGGGTCGCCCGGATGACGGCACGGACACCACCGGATTTTTCAACACCGAATATTTCGTCGATTTGAAACCGAAAGAACAGTGGCGGCCTGTTTTTCGCGAAAATAAAGACGAACTGATCGCGGCGATGAACAGGGAACTCAACAAGATCCCCGGCGTCGAGTGGGGTTTCTCTCAGCCCATTGAAGACAACATGGAAGAAGCGGTCAGCGGGGTAAAGGGCGAACTCGCCGCCAAAGTGTACGGCGATGACCTGAAAGTTCTCGAGGATAAAGCCGATCAAATCGTGGACGTCATGCGTCACGTCCGGGGCACCGAGGATCTCGCCGTTTTTCGCGCCCTCGGTCAACCGAACCTCAACTTTGAGGTGGACCGCGATCGCGCCGCCCGCTATCAAATCAACGTCGCGGATATCCAGGATGCCATCCAAACCGCGGTCGGAGGCACCGCTCTTACCCAAGTGTTGAAAGGCGAGGCGCGATACGACCTGGTCCTGCGTTACCTCCCGGAATTCCGTACCACCAAGGAAGCCATCGAGAACATTCGTTTATCGTCCCCGTCCGGCGAGCGCGTTGCGCTCTCTCAGCTCTGCAAAATCGAGGAGCGTGAAGGCGGCTCGGAAATCTACCGCGAAGGAAACGAGCGCTACGTGGCAATCAAATACAGCGTTCGCGGCCGCGACCTGGGTGGCGCGGTAGAAGAAGCGATGCGCAAGGTGAACCAGCAAGTGCAGCTCCCGCGCGGGTATCACCTCGAGTGGGAAGGCGAATACGAAAGTGAAAAGCGCGCCCAGGCGCGTCTGATGATCATAGTACCGCTAACGGTGCTGGTGATTTTCATCATTCTCTATACGATGTTTCGCTCTCCGAAGTGGGCCGTGCTCATCCTCGCCACGGTTGCGATGGCCAGCGTCGGTGGGCTCCTGGCCCTGTTGTTTACCGGAACTCATTTCAGTGTTTCCTCCGGCGTCGGCTTCTTGGCCCTATTCGGTGTCTCCGTTCAAGCCGGCGTGATTATGCTCGAATATATTAATCAGCTTCGCGCCGCAGGCCACCCAATCGAGGTCGCCGCAATCGAAGGCGCAGTCCTCAGGCTTCGTCCGATTATGATGACCATGCTGGTAGCCACACTAGGTCTGCTGCCTGCCGCGCTGTCTCGCGCCATCGGTTCCGATTCCCAGCGCCCATTCGCAATTGTCATCGTCGGCGGCCTGATGGTGAACCTGGTGATGAGCATCTTCATTCTCCCCACACTGTACGTCTGGTTCGCCCGAGAAGGCGACCAACTCCCCGCGCCCGAGGAATCATTCGAGAGTTGATTCTGCAATCCAGCTTCTCATTAGTTCCCGCAATGCCCACAGCTCTCTTCCGCCGGTTTCCTTGGGCGTGCTAGCCTCCTGTCAACATGACCCTAATACCGCCAGGCAGCGAGCGCCGGCTGCTGCGGCACTCTAGTTGTGAAAGGCTGGACGGATGCCTTGCTCAACTTTCCTCATGCTTCGCCGGCCAGAACTTTCGCTTTTGGGGATAAGTGAAACGTTCATTTTGTTGCGATTCATCCACTTTCTGTGTCTTGTTTTCAGCGAGATGCGAGGGGGTATCTCTACGAGGTTGCTTTTGGGTTCTTCGTTCTCCCTTTTGCAGTTGCAAGTGCACCATTGGTATTGACCCAGAGCGAGGTCCGGCGTATTGTCTTGCGCAATAAGCCTGCTCCGCACTGGACGGCTTGTCGATTGGAAGCGCACTAACGGGCCCAGATCAATCATTAAGGAGCACACGATGCGCACACACCCCTTACTCTGCATCGCGCTAACTTGCCTTTTCGCGTCCCCTGTTTTCGCGCAGAACCACAAGATTGACTTCGAAGATTTTGCCGGACCAAGCCGCTTCGATGCCGTGCAGGCCCCGGCGCGCTCGCTTTCCGCCACCATCTCCGGCGGAGAAGTCTTGCGCAACGCCACGCTCGGCGCAGTCACGAGAACCGCGGCATACGCCACGTCGCATGAATGCGCCGGTTGCTCGCCGGAGATTTCGATTCACTTCAATCAACGCGTCGCCAACGTCCAGGTGTCTTACCATAGCGAGCAGAGCATCGATGTCCGCTATGTGACCGAAGACGCCGAGGGCCACCTCCAAGAAGCCACTCTTCCGGAAAGCTTGAGCGCTGGAACCGGCACTGTGAATTTGCCCGTCACAAACATTCGCCAGGTCACTCTCACCAATAATGCATCGGATTTTGTGATGTCCATCAACGCGATCACCTTTGCTGCAACCGCGGGTCCACTGTTGATCGATCCGGTTGTCGCGGGATTGTTAACCGGCTCCGCGGTTACCACCACCGTCAACTCCATCGCAGCAGCAACCACCGGACTGGTCCAGGGAGTCGCCGCGGATGGGACCACCCAGGCTGTGCTGCGCATTCCCGCCACGAGCGTCGGCCAAACGTTCACGGTGGCCGTAATCAACGATCAAGGCGTGGCCAGCACTTCCGTGCCGAATGACGGTGGCGTGATGGCGCTCGGAGCGAGTACCAGCACGTTGGCCAGTTCGCTGGTGGTCACCGCGGTCACCACTTCAGCGGGAGCGGAAGCATTCGCAATTTATCGCGGAGCTGTGAATTTTTCGCGAGGAATCGCCGACAACACGTTGACCACCCGCAGCGTCACCTTGCGCGCAACCCCCGCCACCGGGACCGCAACGAACACTGCCGTTACCGTCGCGCGGCCTCCGGTTGTGCTGGTGCACGGCTTGTGGGGAGATGCGTCGAGCTTCAACAATTTCACGCCGTTGACCACCGACGTGAACTTTAATGTGAGCCGGGCAGTTTATGCCAATACGATTACCGGAGTCACCAGCACCACACCTACTTTCTCGAGCAGCGTGGATTCTTCGATTGAGGCGAATTCGCTCGGCTTCGCATACAACGCGCCCTCGGTGCTCACGCAAATCAACAATTTCATCGCTGCCTACCGGACCAGCGCGAACGTAGCCGCAGTGAAGGCCGACATCGTAGCGCACAGCATGGGTGGCGACATCTCGCGCACCGCGTTTCTGCTTTCCACTTTTCTCAGCGCCAACACATTCGCCGCGGGGCCCATCAACAAGCTGATTACCATCGCCACCCCGCATTTGGGCACGCCGGTTGCCGCCGATCTATTGGCCAGCAATAACCAGTGCGCCAGAAACGTTCTCGCTTCCGACGGCGACATCGCGCTCCAATCGGTTACTTTCTCGGGAACCACTGCCGACGGTGCGGTGTACGACCTGGAAGGAAACGGTTATGGGAGTAGCTTGAGCACGGCCTTGACCAATTTGAAAGCCACCCAGCCTTTCCCCACCGCGTACATCGCCGGCATCGCCACGTCCGCCAATCTCAAGGGTCTTAGCTGCATATTCTGCGACGCGGAAGCGCTCCGACTACTGTGTTCCGGTAATCCTCTCGCATCCGATCTCACTGCTTCGAAGTGGACCACCATTTACGGGCAGAACAACGACACCATCGTCCCGCTGGATAGCGCGCTGAACAACCTCACCGGACTGCAGTATTCCGGCGTGATTCATACCGCGGCGCTCGAGACGCTGGACTTCGACGGCCCCTCGGTGCTCGATCCCGCGTCAACAATTTCTACCGAGGTCATCGCCCTGTTGAATGAAGCGCCGACCGGCACCAACTTTCATTAGGGAGCTCCATCACCTTGATTGCGTCCTGGCCCTGAGACCGTGGACGGAGCAGTGGGAGGAACGAAATGCGAATGAATAAATTGGCGGGACAGATCGCAGCCATCGTGGCCCTGGTCGCTGCAGTCATCGCGGTCCCGAGCAGCGCCCAACAGAATCTGGTGCGCATCGTCTCGCCGTCGGGCGCCGTGGCGAGGCCGGGACAAACGATTACGATTGCCGTGGCCGCGGCCGCTTCGGTGGAGAAGCTCGTGCTGATCGGCCAACATCCGCTTGGGCCGGGCCGGATACTTACCGGAGGGGCGCCTGGAATCATGGCGCGCGGACAAGGCGAATTAAGGCCGATCCAATTTCAGGTGCGGATTCCTGCGGACACCCGCCCAGGGACTTACCACGTCACGGCCATGGGGCGAGTTGCCGGCGGCGAGGTGGAATCCGAGGCGGTGACCATCGATGTGGAGAAATCCGAGGAACCGGTGAGAATTTGGGCGGAGCCGGCGCTGATCCAGTTTGCGCGCGTGGGAGACGAAATTCCGGTGCGCGTGCTCGGCACCTTTGCGGACAGTTCGAATGAGGAGCTCACTCGATCCAGCAAGACGACCTTCACTTCCGCCGATCCGCGCATCGCCACCGTGAACGCCAGCGGCATGGTGACCGCGGTCGCGCCAGGAAGGACCACCATTCAGGCGCGCACGCCTTCATCCGATTACTCGATTCCCGTTCGCGTGCCGTGAGCGTGGGCGCATACTCACAGGCGCGTGAAGCGGTGGCCACCTGGGCCGCCCAACTCCTGCTCAGGCGTAACTGGCGGTCGCGCCCACATTCTTCTCCGCTCGCTCTCGCGTGACCCGCTCGAGGTAGCCGCTCGAACGGAAAGCTTGCATGGGATCTTCGGGCAACCGGCGGGCTTTGCGCCATTCTCGAATTGCCAGCCGGACGTCTTGCCAGAAAGCCCCGCGCAGCGTTTCTTCCGCATCGACCAGCGAACAATCTTGCTGCAGCTTCGCCAGCCGTTCGTGATCCACCAGAGCGGCCCGCGCGTAAAGTTCCTGAGCGGTGCAAACGGTCTGGATCATCGCCTCGATCTTGCCCTTGAGGTTGTGGCTTTGGTCGACCATGTAGGCGATGTCGGCAATGGATTCGGTTTCCCACTCGAACATTCTGATCTCGTGAAAGATTCGGAAGATCTGGTACGGGTCAATCGAGCCTAGCGTTAGATCGTCGTCGGCGTAGCGGCGGTCGTTGAAGTGGAATCCGCCCATCATGTCTTTGTGCAAGAGCCACGCAACAATCTGCTCGACGTTCTGCGATTGATAATGATGCCCGGTATCTACAAGCACTGAGGCTTGCGGCCCAGCTTCCTTGGCCAAGAGATACGCCATGCCCCAATCGGCGATGTCGGTATGGTAGAAGGCGGGTTCGAAGGGCTTGTATTCCACCAGCAAGCGCTGGCCCGGCTTCATCGCGGCGTGGACTTCTTTGAGGCCTTCCTCGAAGTAGCCAATGCGCGTGCGGATATTCTGGGTGCCCGGATAATTGGAACCGTCCGCAAACCATGGGGAAATATCCCGCGAGCCGAGAGCGTCGGAAATCTCCACGCAATCGAGGATGTGACGAATCGCGGCTCGGCGAATGCTCGGATCCGGATTGCCCAGCGAGCCGTACTTGTATTCCTGATTTTGAAAGACATTGGGATTGGTCGATCCCGGTTGAATCGAGAAGCGCTTCGCCAACTTCTCGACTTTGCCGACATCCTTCACGCCGTTGGGCAGATCCCACTGCACATGAAGCGCCATGGTCGGACAGGCTCCGGTGACCGCGTGAACCTGCGCGGCGTCGCTGAACTTCTCCTCGATATTTGTCGCCGCGGCGAGTTGAATGAATTTCCCGAAGCGGGTGCCGGTATTCGCAAATCCCCAGGAAGGGAGCTCGACGTTGAATTTGTTCAGCGCATTCCATACAACTTCGACCGACTTGTCCGTCATAGCGAAGTCTCCGTTCGAGGTGTTGGATCCTTGGTTGGTGGTTGACATTATTGGGCCTCGCGATCATTCGAGATCGCCAGGGTATTCGCCGACATCTGCTCTGCCCATTTCGCGACCGATTGCGCGGTAACTCCCGCGGATGGATTCCCGCCGCGCTCGAGGGCGGCCATCTGAATGGCGAAATTCCCGATGGTGGTGCTCTCCGTGGACCCGAGAATAATCTCCAAACCAGTATGTTGTGCGGTCAGCTGATTCAGGGAAGTATTCTGATTTCCTCCGCCAACGATGAACAGGCGCTTGAGTTTTTTCCCGGTGAGCGCGCCGATCGAAGAAAGCACTTCCGCGTAGCGCGAGGCCATGCTGTGCAGTACGGTGTTGGCCAGGGACAAAATCGCGGCGCCATCGGCTCCGAATCTCGGCTGTCCGAGCCGCTCGATCTGCGCATTTATTTTGGCGATGGCATTGCCGGGCAACATCAATTGTGGATCATCCACATTAATCAGAGCCGGAGGCGGCGGCAACGACGCGCAATGCGCGAGGAGGTTCGGCAACGACCAACGGCTTCCTTGCAGTTCCCATTCATCCATGCACTGCCGCAGCAGCCACATGCCGTTTACGTTCTTCAGGAAGCAAATCTTTGCGCCTACGCCGCCGAGGTTGGTGAAGTTCAAAGATCGTGCTCTGTCGTTTACACAAGGAGAGTCCAAAACCGTTCCGACCAAGGACCACGTTCCGGAGCTGATGAAAGCCCAGTCGTCGCCAGCCGCCGGAATCGCGGCCACAGCCGACGCGGTATCGTGGCAAGCCGGGACGATGACCTGTGTTTCCCGGAACGCCGGGAGACGAGAAATCTCACCGGTCACCGGACCAAGCACGGAACCGCTCGGGACAATCTCCGGTGCAGCCGAGACATCCAAGTGCAACTCTCGAAAGATTTCATCGCACCAGCGATGGGTTCCCAACTGGACCAGCCCGGTATGAGTTGCGTTGGTGTATTCGCTCACGCACTTTCCGCATAGGCGATAGGTAATGAATTCGGGCAGATTGAGCCACGGCAAGCTCGGATCCGAACCGGCGAGCTTATCCGCGTATAACTGGTACACCGTGTTGATGCGAAGAATCTGAATCCCAGTCAGCGAGTAGAGGCGACCGGGAGGCAAGATCGAGTGCACTTGGTTTTCCGCGGTTTCGGTTCGTGCGTCGCGATGGCAGAAGGGAAGCGCGGCCGGGTTGCCGTTGGCGTCGAGTCGTACGTAATCGACCGCCCAGCCATCCACCGCGATGGATGCGACGCCTTGCGGCGCGCGGGTGGCACAGGTACGCAAGCCGGTTAAGACCCCGTCGTAGATAGCCTCGATATCCCAACGCAAGCCGTCGTTGGTGAAAACCGGTGCGTTCGCAAACCGATGAATGACCTCGATCTCTGGCACGGTCCGGTTCCAACGGAGGAGGGATATCCGGCAACTCTGCGCGCCCAAATCGATCGCAACCAAAGCCTTCCGGTTTGCCGCTGACTCCATAGAGTTTCGCCTACCTTCAACTAACCCTAACTCGGTCAAGAAGCGCGGAGCTTAACGAAGAAAAGCCTCCGTCAAACCACCATCCACAGGGATCAGATGACCGGTGGTGCAACGCGCCTGTGGACCGGCCAGAAATAGAATGGCCGCTGCGCAATCCTGAGGATCGATAGGTTGGTGAGTAAGCGTGCGCTTCGCGTAGAATAACGCGAGTGCGGACCGGAGCTCTTCGTCGGAAGCTCCATGTTCAAAAGGAATCGAATACTTGGTAAGCGAAGCGATGACTCGATCGCGAGGAAACATGGTCGAGCCTTTGACCACCGTCGCCGGGCTGATTCCGTTCACTCGAACTTTTGGCGCCAGCGAAATCGCGTACTCGCGAATGATGTGGTTCACCGCGGCCTTGCTTACGTCGTAAGCTTCGCTCCCGTGCTTGGGGACGACCGCGTTGGCCGAACTCACCAGCACCACGCTAGCGGTGAGATCCTGCTCGCGCAATATTTGAGAGGCTTCCTCGATCAAGCGATGATTCGCGGTGACGTTGACGTCCAGAGTGAGGCCCCACTGGGCGTCGGTGATCTGGCCATCGGGTGAGGACGGGAAAATCGCGGCGGTGTTGACGATGATGTCGAGACCGCCGTACGCGGCGACAATTTCGGAGAGCGCTTTGCGAATCGATTCACGGTCGCGAATGTCGATGGCGACCGCAATGGCGGCTTCCTTTCCGGCGATCTTTTGAGCTTCCGCGGCAACGGCGCTGGCTGCCTGCAAGTCTCGATCGGCGACCACCACGTGCGCGCCGCGATGCGCTGCGAGCAGCGCCGTCTCTCGGCCTACACCGTTCCCACCGCCGACCACCAGGCAAATTTGGCGGCTCAGCTCTTTTTCCGGTGGCTGCCGGCGGATCTTTGCTTCCTCCAACTGCCAATACTCGATTCGAAATGCCTCAGACGGCGGCAGAGCCACGTAATTGGAGTAAACGCTGAATGCCTCGGTCTTCGCGGCAGGACCGGCCTGCGGCAGAACGGCCGGAGTGGCAGCAGATCCCAAAGCGCTCGCGCCTTCCATGACGTGAATGGCGTTGGTGTAGAACTCGCCGGTGATGCGGGCTTCGGTTTTGTTTTTGCCGAAACTGAACATGCCGATGCCGGGCACCAACACAACGGTGGGATTGGCGTCGCGCATTTTGGGAGAATCGGGCTGAGCGAAGGATGCATAGTAGGCGGCATACTCTTCGCGATAGTGGGCAAGAGCGTCGTCGATCGACTCGCGCAGGCCGGAGAGTTTGGCCTGCGGCTGCCACGGTACGAACAGGGGGCGAATCTTGGTGCGGATGAAATGGTCGGGGCAACTGGTTCCGAGATGCGCGAGCTTCTGGGCGTCTGCGGAATTCACGAAACGGAGGACCTCAGGAAGATCGTTGAAATTGCCGATGAGGCGCTGGCTGGCAGAAACGCGGCCGCGCACGAACGGGAAAATCTGATGGGCCAGTGAGCGATGATTCTCCAGAGTAGTAGCGCGGGATGCGCCAAACAGATTGGTTGCGCGCCGTTCCAGGTGGTCCGATACGAACTGCCCGAGCTGGTCGATAATCGTGAGGGTATTCAGGTAGCATTCGCGTTGGGTGTTTCCCCAGGTAAAGAGACCGTGGCCGCCCAGAACGATGCCGTCGGAGTCCGGCGTCTGCTTAATGGCCTCGCGAAGCATCATGGCCAGCTCAAAGCCCGGCCGCTGCCACGGCAGCCAGATCAGTTTGTGGGCATAGATGCGGTTGAACTCCTGCATCTTCTCGCGACCATTCGCGGCGGCGGCCAAGGCAATGCCCCAATCCGGATGGAGGTGGTCGATGTGTTTCGCGGGAAGGAAGGCGTGCAGTGCAGTGTCGATGGAGGTCGCTACGGCGTTATTACCGAAAGTGCAGAGCGGGTACATGGCGACCGTCTCGTCTTCCAGGGCGACGCCGCGGTAGCGGACGGCGAGGGCGTGCAGTTTGTCCAGATAGAGAGTGGCAAAGCCGGAGCGCTGAATGCTACCGACGTCTCCGCCGCTGCCTTTGATCCACAAGACGTCTTTTGGGGAATCGTCGAGAGGATCGCTGGCGACAATTTTGGAGCTGGTGTTACCGCCGCCAAAGTTGGTAATGCGGAGATCGGAACCGAGGAGGTTGGAGCGGTAACGCAGGAGTTCGGCATCATCCAGGGCGTCGACGATACGATCGTCCCAGCGATCTTCCAAATAGCGGAGTGTTTCCTGGATCTTCATGAGGCCCCTGGAAAGGAAGTCGAAGACCAGCAGCCACAACAATGGCAAGACAAGAACGTCTGCACAGGGAAACCCCAAGACGATACTGCAACAGGTCCATTAGTGCAATAGATTAATAATTTCAATAGGCACAATGGACGAAGCGGCCTCGCTACCTAGCTGCCCGCGCTTTTTTTGGGCGATTCGAAGCGACCAGCTTGTGCTTTATGTAATTATACGGCGGGGCGCTTTGGCCGTTGAGAATCGCGAGCCCCAATTGAAGCAGTTGGGGGCCGTAGCTTGCGGCTTCGTGGGAGACGGAAGCGATGAAGCAGCTTCCAGGAACGGCCAGCTCGTCGAGGGCCTCGGGAATGCAGTCTTGACCGACGATGGCCACGTCACTTTCGCGCTTCGCTTCGCGAACGGCTTGCAGCGCTCCGAGCGCGCTGGTATCCGTCGCCGCAGCAACGAGCACACCACGCTGGTTGGGGTGTTTGCGCAGGAAATCGCGTATCAATCGATGTCCTTTTCCACGGAGTCCCTCGGCGTTAAGAGAGACATACTTTTCATCTCGCAACTCGGGAAGTTTGGAGCGAATTCCGGCAAAGGCGCCGGTGATGCGGCTGTGAACAAGGGGTCCGGCTTCCTGTATATCCAGGCCAACCGCCCAGCTCACCTCGCCACGCCAGTTATGCTTGGCATGTTGGGCCAGGAACACGCCCGCTTCATGGCCCACGCGGTAGTTGTCGACACCCAGGAAGGTGGCGTGGGGATGGGGAATGTCGACGGCAATCAGTGGAATTCCGGCGCCGTGGATTTTGTCGGCGATGGCAGGAGCGATGCGCTGGTCGATCTGAAACTCGATGACCAAATCGACCGCTTGGCGGACAAACTCCTCGGCGTTTTTCAGGGCGGTGGCAGCGTCGTATTTATTATCGAGCACCAACAGGTCCACACCGGCGGAAGCGGCAGCGGCGGCGAGGCTCTCGCGAACTGCTTCGGAAAAAGGCATTTCCGAGGATTCGCCGCCAAAGCCAAAACGTACCTTGCGGGGCCTGGCCACCAGGCGGTACAAACCGTTCTCGGACTGGGCGAGATAGCCGCGGTGGGTAAAGGTCTTGAGGATGCGATAGACGGTGGTCTTGGAGATGTTGGTGCGCTGGAAGATTTCTTCGAGAGATTTGGCCTGGTTTTCGGTTTGCAGCAACTCGAGGATGTCCAGAGCCTTGGACAGTACGGGGATGAGATAAAGACGGGGCGGACCGCTCCGTTGCCGGTTGTTTCTCATATGAATTAGTATAGCGTGGGGTGGCGGCTTTCGTTTTGATTTCAATAGATACACAGCTTTTTTATTGACGCTGG
>Ga0302326_10001583_pt1 | contig 57452 bp, 51 predicted proteins | sample Palsa_T0_3_FD_202264 | JGI IMG/M metagenome (GOLD analysis project Ga0302326, IMG submission 202264) | Peat permafrost microbial communities from Stordalen Mire near Abisko, Sweden - Palsa_T0_3 | ecosystem: Environmental > Terrestrial > Soil > Palsa > Peat permafrost | place: Sweden: Abisko...
TGAAGGCGGCGATGGGCAAGTCCCCGGATAATCCGTCGCTCATGTCATTGCGCATCAAGAACGGCTGCGAGCCGGACGATGTCGTCACTTGGAACCTCGATAGTCCGGCGATCGAGCAGTCGCCGATTTTCATCGTCGGCTTTCCCCGATCCGGCACGACGCTGCTCGAGCAGGTGCTCGATGCGCACCCGCTGCTGCAGTCCATGGACGAGCAGCCCTTCATGTTGCGGGCGATGACCGAGGTCAGCGAGCGCGGGGTGCGCTACCCGGGCGAGCTCGGCCGGCTGAGCGCGAGCGCGCTCGAAGAGATCCGCGCCCACTATTGGCAGCGGGTACGGCGCAAGATCGAACTGGCTCCGCAACAGCGCCTGGTCGACAAGTGTCCAATGAATATGACGGTGCTGCCGTTGATGCGGCGCCTGTTTCCCAACGCGCGCATCATTCTTGCCATTCGCCACCCCTGCGATGTGTTGCTGAGTTGCTTCCTGCAGCAATTCCGTTCGCCGGAGCTGGCGCTGCTGTGCCGCGACCTGCCGACACTGGCGCACGCCTACGACAGCGCATTCGGGTATTGGTACTCACAATGGCCGCTGCTGCACCCGGCGAGCTATGAACTGTTCTACGAGCGGCTTACCGCCGACTTTCCCGCCCAGGTGCACCAGCTGGCCGATTTCCTGCAATTGCCCTGGAACGAGGCCATGCTGGCACCGGGCGAGCGCGCCCGCGCCAAGGGCTTCATCAGCACCCCGAGCTATGCGCAGGTCTTGGAATCGGTCAACAGCCGCTCGGTCGGCCGCTGGCTGCGCTATGAGCGCCACTTCGAACCAGTGCTGCCGGTCCTGATGCCTTGGATCGAGCGCTGGGGCTATGGTGTCAGCTGATTCGCGTCACGCGCGTCATGCGGTTCTTGTCGGCCGCCAGCCATAGCGAGCCCATTGCGCCGTGCTCGATGTGCACGGTCTCACCGACCGCGAATTTCTTGTTCGGCTCGATCTCCACCTGTATCCACACCTGCTGGTTATCCAGGGTGAAGATATATTCACCGCGTGGACCCTGTCGCAGCGCGGTGATCTTGCCGGGCAGCACTGCCTCTTCCGCCCGCCGTTCCGCTTCCGGATCGCGCTTGCGCGCAATGTCGGCCGTGAGGCCGAAGCGGTCAGCCTCGATCTTCGGCAGCGTGGTCGCGAGCGCATCGAAACAGGCCAGACGCTGCGCCTGGTCGCTCTGGCTCGCACAGCGACGCATGCCATCGGCGAGACTATCGCTCGTGCCAGCCGCTGGCTTGATCGCCACCGCCAGCAGCAGTCCGAGACAGGCCTTCGCAGTACTCATCGCGAACCCAGTTCGGGCGCATCGTCCCCGAAGTAGCGGCCGATACCGATGGTGAACGCGCGCACCAGATCCTGTTCCGCCCGGTTCAGCAACGGATTCCAGATGTCGAAGATCAGAATGATGCGCACCTCGTTGCTGTCGTTCCAGGCCTCGTGGTCGATGCTGTCGTCGAACACCCAGGCCTCGCCCTGGCGCCATTCGCGCGTCTGCGAGCCGACGCGAAAGGCGCAACCCGGCGGGATGATCAGCGGCAGATGCACGATTGAACGCGTGTTGGTGGTGCCGGTGTGCGGTGGCAGGCGGGTGCGCGGCTGGAGCACCGAGAAATAGGCGCCCGGCGCGTAGGTCTCGATGTCGCACAGCGGCAATTGCTCCAGCGCGGCGGCCGTCTTGGGGCACTTCTCGAGATGCTCGACCACGGGCCTGCCGTCGTGCCACAGCCGATACACGCTCCAGTCGAGCGAACGGTTCAGCGGGCGCCATTGATCCATCGGGGTACTATCCGCGAAATCGACATACGGCCGCAACTGAGCGCGCTCGTGTTGCAGCACCGCCTGCGCTTCGGCGGCGATGGCACTGGTGGCTGCCTCGAGCCGCTCGAACCACGGGAACAGCGAGCGCGGGAAGAACTCGATCGCCGGCAGATACGGGAACATGAGGGCCTTGGGTTCGCTGTAGTAGATGCGCCGCTTGCCCAAGTACACGTCCTGACAAGCCTGGAATCGTTGCAGGTCTTCGGCGCCGTGCTGCACTCGCGGTGCAAGCAGCTCGCGATCCAGGAACGCCTCCAACGCTGCATTGCTGGCGCGGCAGACCTCGCCCGCGTGTGCGAGCGCAGGCGCCAGCTGCGGCGGCACGCGCACACCCGAGGCAACACAGTCCATCACGGCGCCGTAAACAATCGCCGCCGCCTTTGGTTTGCCGAGCCGCTCCATCAGCTCGCCCTTCTGCAGCAGTGCCGGCACGTAGCGCGGCTCGATTCCGAGCGCCTTTTCGAGCGCTGCGGCTTCCGCGTCCCGATCGCCAAGCGTGCGGCAAGCGTTAGCGAGATTCAGCCACAGCACCTTTGACTTGCTGTCGGCGGCGATCGCGCGCTCGAACAACTCGCGCGCACGTGTCGGATTGCCGACGCGGTGCATGTGGCCGCCGGCGGCGTTGAGCACCAGCGGTTGCTGCGGTGCACGCGCCAGCGCCATTTCGACCAGCTTGAGCGCTTCGGCGGGCGGCTGGCTCGCCGAGACCTGATTGATGGCCTCCACCAAGGCACGCGCCTCCGGTTCGCTGATGACTGTTGCGTTCACAGAACCTCGCTATCGATATCAGATCACAATCCACGGTTGAAATAGCTCCCAGCTCACGCGCGGCCACGGTGCTTCGTGTTACGGTAGGCCGGTGCGAGACCCGGCTATTTTACCCTGTCAGACCCTGAAGACCGCAGCGACTGCCGGGTGCCTGGCGGGCCTGCTGCTGCTGGGCCTGGCGGCGCGCGCCGGCACCGCTGGCGACGTGCCGGGGACGGCGAATCCGGCATCCGGCCCGGACGATTCGGTGTTCGCGCTGCCGACCACCCGCGATCACATCGGCCGCGTGCTGGTTCCCGTGACGATCAATGGGCACGGGCCGTTTCGCTTTATCGTCGATACCGGTGCCAACCACTCGACCATCGCGCCGCGCACGGTGCTGGCGCTGGGGCTGACCCCGACGCAGGAGGCGCCCTTTCATGTCGACGGGATCACCGGTGAAGCGCGGGCGCCCTTCGTTACGGTGGATGTTCTGCGGACCGGGGATCTGACGATCGACGATGCGGCGCTGCCGATCGTCTGGGCGCCGGTCATGGCCGGCGCCGACGGCATCCTTGGGGCGGCGGGGCTGACCGGGAAGAGCTTGATCATCGACTTCCAGCGCAACCGTGTCGAGATCGCACATCACATCGAAACGCTGGCGCGCAGCACCGCGATCAAGATCCACGCGTCGCAACTGACCCAGGGACTCATCACGCTCGACACCGTGATCGGCGGCGTGCGTACTTGCGCAATTCTGGACACCGGCTCGGAACGCTCGCTCGGCAACCTGGCGCTGCGCGACGCCCTGAAGGGGCGGCGCAAGCCGGGCGCGATCGCCGTGGTGACGTCGGTCTACGGGGCCACGCAGGAAGTGGAACCGGGCGAGTTGCAGAGCGCACCGACGATCGTGCTCGATGGGCTGCGCATCACCGATGCCGAGATCGTGTACGGCGACTTTCACATCTTCAAAGTCTGGGCGCTGGATCAGAAGCCGGCGCTCATCATCGGCATGGACGTGCTCGGTACCCTGGCCTCACTCACCATTGACTTCAAGAATCAGGACATCTACGTCGCGAGCGTGCACAACGGCTCGAATTCGATGACGATGACGAGCGCCGAGCTCAACAACACGGCGATCAGGCACTGAGCGCCGGAAGGGGCAACGCATCGAAGGCGATCGTCAGCCGCGGCTGCGCGCCGTGAATCGGCGTCGTCCCGTGCCACAGGTACGAGGGGAACAGCACCAGTCGACCGGGCACTGGCTGCAGGTACTTCTCCGCAGTCGCGCCCGGCACCGGAAAACGCGTCTCGCCGAACTTGAGCCAGCCTGAACGCAGCGCCGTGTCCTGCGCCTCGCCCGGCACGTCCACGTAGTAGGCTGAGCTGATCCAGCCCTCGGGATGCAGATGATTGACGTGGAAGCCCTCACGATGCAGCTGCACCGACCAGGCGCCGGTGATCACTGCGCCGCCGACGTTGCGCGCTGACAGTGGATGCCACGGTGCCTGCCCGAGCGCGCTTAGATAGTCGGCGATCGGCGCCTGGAAAGCCTGCAGGGCCGCTCGAATTGCGGGGTCGCTCTCGGCGATGAGATTGCGCGTGGTCTGACTGCCGTGCCGCAGGCTCTGATCCAATGGATGGCTTGCGAACCGGTGGCGCGTGGTCAGCGCAGCGCGCAGCGCGGCGTTCAGCTCGGCCATCGACGACCAGCCCGGCGGGGGCTCCAGCATGTAGCTGCGCACCAGCCGATCGTAATCGTAGAGCTCGCGGTAGTGCTCGCGTCCGAGCAGCCGTGCCGCAGTGGCCTCGTAGGCGATCCAGGTCTGAACCAGCGGTTCGCGGGCGCGCCGCGCGGCGAGGTATGGTAGTGCATCGTGCGCACGGCCGCGGGCCAGCAGGATCGCCACCAGCGTTTCGATAATCTCCGCGTCGTCGGGCATCGCCGTTGCGGCGAGGAGTGCCTCCTGTTCGGCCTCCGCCAGGCGCCCTGTCTCCTGCAGCAACTGGGCTAGCAGCGCGTGCAACGGTGGTACGCGTCCGTGGGCCGTCAGGGTTTCGCGCAGCTGCCGCTCGGCCTCATCGAACCGGCCGGCACCCTTGAAAACTCGGGCCAACGCGGTCTGTAGCGGCAGATTGCCAGGCTGCGCGGCGGCGATGGCCGCAAAGTCGCGCGCAAAGTCCGGATCAGCGCGCATGTAACGCAGACGCGCGAGATTGAGCTGGGCCTCGATGTGGGTGGGGCGCAGCGCCACTGCGGCAGCGTACTCGCGCTCAGCCTCCTCCAGGCGGTAGAGCAGACTGAGCGTGCGGCCGCGATTGAAGGCGAGCTCGAAATTGCGCGCGCCCAGGTTGCGCGCGCGGTCGAGCACCGCCAGCGCCTCCTCGGCACGCTCCAGGCGCGACAGCAGCGCTCCAAAATTCTGGCGCGCAAAGGTCTGCCGCTCATCGAGTGCGAGTGCGCGCCGATAGGCAGCCTCAGCCTCAGCGACCTTGTTCTGGCGGTCGAGCATGAAGGCCAGCAGCGAGCAGGCATCGGCATCCTCCGGCCGCTGCTGCAGCAGCGTGCGGGCTTCGGCTTCGGCGGCGGCCGGCCGGCCCAGCTCATCGAGTATCACTACCAGGGCACGGCGCGCCGCGTGCTCCATGGGCGCGAGCTCGAGCAGCTGCCGATAGGTCTCCGCGGCCTCGACCGCACGCCCGCGCCGGTGCAGCAGCTGGCCGAGATTGAGCCGGAACTTCGGGTTGGCGGGCTCGATCTGCAGGCTCTGCCGCACCAGCAGTTCGCCGGTGGCGGCATCGCCGGACTGCTCGCGGATCAGCCCGAGCAGGTGCAGCGCCGCGGCTTGCTGCGGAATCTGCTCAAGCAGCGCGCGGCAGGCGCGCTCGGCTTCGGCGAGCCGCCCGTTCTGCATCAGATCGGCGATTGCGATGAGCCGCGACTGGGGCACGAAGCGCCGACTCAGATCGGCCGATGGGGTCGGTGCGCCTGCTCGCGAACTTGCGGGTCCGCCGCGGCGCAGTTGCCGCAGCCGGGCATCGCCAGGCGCGCCCGATGCCGCGCCGCCGTCGCCACCAGGACGCCGCGCGCCGCGAGCGCATCCAGCAGGCGCTGGCGCCGCATCATCGGCATGAACGTCCAGGCCACATAACCGGCGGCAAACACGACCAGCAGCGCGATGACGACCTGCTGCCACATGGCGCTAGGCTCCGCCGCCCGCGCCCGCTCCGAGCAGCAGCGCGATGCGGTAGGTCAGGAACGCCGATACGTAGGCGAGCACGAACAGGTAGCCGGCCATGATCAACGGGTAGCGCCAGGAATTGGTCTCGCGACGCACCGTGACCAGCGTCGACAGGCATTGCGGGGCGAACACATACCAGGCCAGCAGCGACAGTGCTGTGGCGAGACTCCAGCTGTGCGCGATCATGGGACGCAGGGCGGTGCCGACGTCGGCGCCGCCGCTGCTGGACAGCGCGTAGACCGTGCCGAGCGCCCCGACTACGACTTCGCGCGCCGCCAGTCCCGGCACCAGCGCGACGCTGATCTGCCAGTTGAAACCCAGCGGTGCAAAGATCCGCTCGAGCCCGGACCCGAGCATGCCGGCGAAGCTATAGCGGATTGCCGGCCCGGTGGCGCCATCAGGCGGCGCCGGGTAGCTCGACAGGAACCACATCAGGACCATCAGCGCCAGGATGATGGTGCCGACGCGCGAGAGAAAAATCTGCGTGCGCTCCCACAGGCCGGTCAGCAGGTTACGCAGATTGGGCCAGTGGTATTCCGGCAGTTCCATCAGCAGCGGGTGGTAGCTCGAGCGCATCGTGGCGCGTTTCATCACCAGCGCCACCAGCACCGCGCCAAGGACACCGGCCACGTACAGGGAGAACAGTACCAGCCCCTGCAGGTTGAATGGGCCTACGCCGCGCGCCGGGATGAAGGCGCCGATGATCAGCGCATACACCGGTAAGCGTGCCGAACAGGTCATGAGCGGCGCCAGCAGGATCGTTGCCAGCCGGTCCCTGGCGTTCGGTATGGTGCGCGTCGCCATGATGCCCGGAATCGCGCAGGAGAACGATGACAGCAACGGAATGAAGGAGCGGCCCGAGAGGCCGACGCCGCCCATCAGCCGATCGAGCAGGAATGCGGCGCGCGGCAGATAGCCGCTGTCCTCGAGCAGCAGGATAAAGAAGAACAGGATCAGGATCTGCGGCAGGAACACCAGCACGCTGCCGGCGCCGGCGATTACCCCGCCGGCGATCAGACTGCTCAAGGGACCGGGCGCCATGACCCGCTGCACCGCCTCGCTCAAGGCAAGCATGCCGGCATTGATCCAGGCAACCGGCGCCTGCGCCCAGCTGAACACCGCCTGGAACACCAGGAACATGAGCAGCGCCAGCAGCAGCGGCCCGACGATCGGATTCATCACGATCGCATCGAGACGCGCGAGCGCGCGATCGCGCAGCGGTTCCACGTAACCGGCGAGCGCGAGGATATGGCGCGCCTGGCGCTGCGTGGCCGCAAGCTGCTCAGTGGTGTCGGACGGCAGCGTGAAAGCCGCGCGCGGCGTTGCGGCTGGCAGCTGGTCGAGGGCCGCGAGCAGCGCGGATTCGCCACCGGGGCGTACCGCCACCGTCTGCACCACCGGCACGCCGAGTTCGCGCGCCAGCACCTTGCAATCGAGCCTGAAACCGCGGCGATCGGCCAGGTCGCTCATGTTGAGTGCGACCACCATCGGGATCGACAGCCGCGTGAGTTCGAGCGCCAGCCGCAGCGACAGCCGCAGGTTGGTCGCATCCAGCACGCAGATGATCATCTGCGGTGGCGGCTCGCCCCGCAGCCGGCCCGTCACGACATCGCGGGTGATGGCCTCATCGAGCGTTGCGGGTACCAGGCTATAGGCGCCAGGCAGATCCATCACGCGGTAGAGAAAACTGCGGCGCGCGCCGACAAACGCGCCTTCCTTGCGCTCGACCGTGACGCCCGGATAGTTCGCGACTTTCTGGCGGCTGCCGGTCAGGCGATTGAACAGCGCGGTCTTGCCGCAATTCGGAGCTCCCACCAGGGCAACCCGGCGGGTCACGATATCGGGAGTCGCGCGCGTCACCCGACCTCTTTAGCGCTCCAGCGCTGCTGTGCCTTGAGGCTGCTGCTCGAGCTGTACCAGCACCGCCTGAGCTTCGCGCCGGCGCAGCGCAAATATGGAACAGCCGATGCGCACCGCAATCGGATCGCCGCCGGGACGCAGCTCGGCAATGACCTCGATGCGCTCGCCGGCAACGAAGCCGAGTTCGATCAGGCGCCGGACCCCCGCGACTGCCACTGCGTCCGCGCCCGCTTCATCGGCGACAGCGCTGACCACGCCGCGCGCGCCCTTATGCAGCCGCGCCAGCGACCAGATGGCGTCGGTCTGCCCGCTGGCCAGCGGTGCCTCATGCCAGGCCCGACATGAATCCATCTATTCGAACCTCGCGCCGTACAAAGACAAATACGAATCAGTCGCAATTGCATCTAAGCATAGCGCAGCGTATCCCGGCGCGCCAGTTTGGGGGTCGAAGAATGTGGGCAAGGTGTTTGTCGCCCGCGCAGGTCAAATCGGTCGACACCCCGCCAATAGTTTCAAGGATGGATCATTCTGTCGAACTTCCACAAGAAACTGCCGCATTCGGATACAGTCTGCGCGAGGATCGGGCGCGACTACTTCGTACGTCGGCGCCCGACGCTCATGTCTTTGCGCGCGTCTTGCCGATGAAATCGCGTTTGCCGAGGGGCAACCCCTTCCAACGCAAAATGTCGTAGGTCGTAGTGGCGTGAAAGTAGAAGTTGGGCAGCGAGAAGGAGAGCAGGAAGTTCTCGGCGGTGTAATCCCGATGATTGTTGCCGAAGGCAAAGCGCATGTCGCGGCCGAGAAAACCGTCGACTTCCGCGACGCTGATCTTCTCGAGCGTGGCCAGTGTCTCCGCGATCCGTGCCTTCAGTGCGGCAAACGTCTCCGGTGAGGCGGTCGTGTCGGGCGAGAAGACGCCCTTCCGAACGCCCTCGATGGCGCCGAGGGAGTGCACGGCCGTGGACTTGACCTGATAAGCCAGGGGAAACATGTCCGCAGCAAGACGGGCCTGAATGAGCTCCTGCGGTACGATGCCTTTCTCCGCGCAGAAGGCTTCCGCTTTGTCGAGCAGGCCGGAAACGGCTCCGAGGATCTGCTGAAAGCTGGGGATGGTGGCGGCGTAGAGCGAGAAGGCCATGATGCACCTCGAAGGGCGGTACTGTTGAGCGAGCGAAGGTATTTCAGGAAGGGCCTGAGCGCCAGCGTCCGAGCGCGCCCGATACAACCGATATCGTCGGACCGGCGCCAATTACTGAGGATGATTGCCGCGCGCATGCAACGGGGGTGGAGGCAGACTCGGTCGAGCAGCGCATTGCCGCGGCCGATTTCCCCGAATAGTCCAAGCCGGATTCGGTCGTTCAGCCCGACTTTATTGCCTGGGGCGTTTCATGGCCGGCGAAAGAAGCGCTGGCGCAGCCAGTGGTCCACGGACACGGTCCCGCCGCCCCGGCACAGCAATACCAGCAGCATCGCGGCCCACTGGATATGGGTAGGCCAGGCCTGCGGGTAGACGAACACCTCGATGATCGTGGTCATGCCGAGCAGCAGCGCCGCCGCGGGGCGCGTCAGGAAGCCGAGCACCAGCAGCACCGGGGTGCTCAGCTCGATCGCGGCGCCCACATGCGCCGCGATGTCCGGGGGCAGCAGCGGCAGCTTGTACTCGTCCTCGAACAGCTGCAGCGTCGCGTCCCAGTTCGCAAGCTTGGTGGTACCGGAGTCCCAGAACACCGTGGCCACGGCGAAGCGCAGCGGCAGCGCCAGCAGGCTGTACGGCACGCTGTCCAGCCAGCCGATGACGCGTTCGAGCGCACCGATGATCCCGGCGTTGCCGCCGGCGGCCGGGGAAACCGGGGTGTTCATAAGCGCAATTCTCCCGCCGATGGCGCGAGCGCGTGAAACTGGACGAATCGTCCCGCAGCCAGATGCTCGGCGAGCCAGGCGTCGGCCGCCGGCTGCGGGCCGCCGGCGAGCACCGCATACAAAGGCGCGCCGGCGCACAGCCGCGCCGTGAATTCCCAGGCCGCCGCGTCCAGGCGCCGCACCTGCACGCCCGCAGCGTCACGCTCGATCAGCAGATGCACCGGACCGCCGGCCAGATCGATCGCGGCCATCGCGGCATCGTTCTGATCGAGCACCGCCCGCCAGATCGCATCGGCGGGGGACTCGAGCCGCAGCAGGCCTAAAGCCGGATGCGCACTGAAACTCACGCGTGACAGGGCCGGCTCGTCCAACCTGGCCAGCCGCGTCAGATCCAGGCGCGGCGCATCGCCGGCATGCAGGGCGCGGTTCACCGCCCACTCGAGCTGGGCAACGTCGCCGAGATAAGCCAGCCCGGCCGCCGGCGAAAAGCGGCTTAGAAACCCCGGAAAGTCGGCACCGTAGTCGTTCAGATAGGCGCTCGCGGGCAGACTGCCGCGAATAAACTCGCGCGCCGCGGCCTCAAAAAACTCCGCGCCCACCAGCCGCTGCACCGCCGGGAACGACAGCCGCAGCGCATTGACGAGTGCGCTGAGGCAGGTGTTGCGGTAGATCGCCAGGAGCGGCGCACTGTCCTCGCCCGCCAGCAGCGCATCACCGAGCGGCGGCGCGTCGCCGAAGAGCTGCCCACGCAGCACCTGCTGCAATTCAAGCAGCGCAGGCATGGCCTTCAGCCGCAACCGCGCGCATCAGCGTGGCCGCCTGCGACGCCTCGTCGAGCAATACCTCGAACGCCGGAATGTCGGTGTCCCATTCGATCAGCGTCGGCCTGGCGCCAAAGCGCCGCAGCGCCTGCACGTACAGCGCCCACACCTCGGCGGCCACGCACGCGCCGTGATCATCGATACGTACCGTGCGGCCGTTATCCAGTACCCGCAGCGCGTGGCCGGCCAGATGAATTTCTTCGACCGCCGCGGCCGGCAGCGCCTGCAGATAGCTGTGCGCATCCCAGCCGTGGTTGCTGGCGCTGACGAAGATGTTGTTGACGTCGCACAGCAGGCCGCAGCCGGTGCGTTGCACGACCGCGGCGAGGAATTCCCATTCCGGAATGGTCGAGTGGCGGAACTGCAGATAGCTCGACGGGTTCTCGATCAGAATGCGTCGCTGCAGCGCCGCCTGCGTCTGCTCGACATGACGGCATACCACATCGAGCGCCTCTTCGGTCATCGGCAGAGGCAGCAGATCCGCCAGATACTGTCCGCCGACCACGCTCCAGGACAGATGCTCGGACACCAGACCCGGCTCGATGCTGCGCACCAGGCCGGCGAGCCGGCGCAGATGCTCTCCATCGAGCGCCTCGGCGCTGCCCAGGGACAAGCCCACTCCGTGCAGCGCCAGCGGATAGTCGCGGCGCACGTTCTCGAGTACCTGGCGCGCCACGCCGCCGCCGAAAAAATTCTCCGCGTGCACCTCGAACCAGGCCACGGCGGGGCGCGCCTGCAGCACCAGTTCATGGTGCGCGAAGCGCAGCCCGATTCCCGCCGCCGCGGGAATCAGGCTGTGTTCGCTCACGTTGTGGACCGTGCCCGACACGCGCGCCGTTACATCGCCTTGGTGGTGCCGCCGGCGATCTTGGCGCAGTCGCCGGCCGGAATGAGCACGAAGGATTTCGGATCGCGGGCCATGGTCGCCTGCCCGGCGCAGGAGTGGCTGCCGGCCGCGCAGTCGTTCTTGGCGGCGGCGTTGATGCCGTAGCACTTTTCCAATTTGTCCTTCATCGCTTTGTCCGTGTTTGCCGGCGCGGGCCCGGACATGTCGGCGGCGCGAACCGGCGCCTGCAGCACCAGGGCGAGGCCCACCGCGGCGGACAGGGTCGACGCGGCCAATAGGTATCGATTCATGATGATCCCCTCCATTCCTGCGGCCCCGGGATTGGGACCACGAGGGTAAGTTCGGCATCGCAGGCAAAAGGTTACACTGGGTGGCGTGCTAACCGCCCCGACCGCACAGGAACGAGACCACGCCTGGTCGCAGCTCATGCGCGCGGCGCAGTCGGGCGATCGCGTCGCCTATGAACGGCTGCTGCGCGAAATCTCGCCGCTGATCCGCGCGCTGGTGCGCCGCCACTGCAGCAATCGGGCCGACATCGAGGAGATGGTCCAGGACACGCTGCTCACGGTGCATCGGGTACGCCACACCTACGATCCGAGCCGGCCGTTCTGCCCGTGGCTGGCGGCGATCGCCTGGCGCCGCAGTATCGATGCGCTGCGCCGTCGCATGCGCGTTGCCAGATATGAGACGCCCGAGCAGGGCGTTTATGAAACCTTTACGGAGGCTGCAGCGAATAGCGATCTAGAGGCCGTGGGTTCGGCGGAAGAGCTTGGCGAGTTATTGCGGCTGCTGCCGCCGCGCCAGCGCGAAGCGCTCGAGTCGCTGAAGCTCAAGGAGATGAGCCTCGCCGAGGCGTCGGCGGCCTCAGGGCAATCGGTGGCCGCGCTCAAGGTCAATACGCACCGGGCGCTCAAGGCATTGCGGGCGCTGATGCAGGGGCGCGAGCGCTAACGGCGGCGGCACGGGCGGTAGTATGGAATTGGGCGGCAATGCAGACCGATAGACTGATCGAATCACTGGCGGCGCAGCTGCAGCCGGTGCGCCGGCTGCACGCCCCGCTGCTGCGTGCGCTGCTATGGCTGGCGGTGGTCGGGGCTGCCAGTGTCGTGCTGATCATGCGCGAAGCGCACCTCGGCATATTCATGCAACGCATCGCGACCCCGCGCGTGGCGGTCGAATGCTTCGCCACCGCCCTCACCGCCCTCACCGCCATCATCGCCGCCTTCGAACTCTCGGTGCCCGGGCACTCGCCCTGGTGGGCGGCGCTGCCGCTGCCGCCATTTTTGTTATGGCTGGCGGCCAGTGGCCTGGGCTGCCTTGAGAACGGCCTGGGCCTCTACGGCGCGCACGCCTCCGCGGGCGAGAGCTACAGCTGCTTTACCTTCATCGCCGCCGCGAGCCTGCCGCTGGCGGCGGGACTGTTCTGGATGCTGCGCCGTGCGCGGCCGATCGCGCCGCTGCCGGTGGCAGCCCTCGGAACGCTGGGGGTGGCGGCGAGCGCCGCGTTCATTCTGCAGTTCTTCCACCCCTTCGACGTCACCGTGATCGATCTGGCGCTGCATCTGGCCGCCATCGCGTTGGTGGTGCTGATCGGCACCGCGTGGCGAAGGCGGTTGCTCGCGGCGGCCTAGAGTGCGGCTGGCGCTGCGGCCGCCGCCGCGCGTCAGAACTGCAGGGTGAGCGTGTCGAAGGCCGTGATTCTGGGGCCGTAGGCGGACTGGAATATGCCGATACCTTCCGCCGGCCTGATCAGATTGACGCGATCGAACAGGTTGAGCAGCGAGATGCGGTTGGTCAGCACGCCGACCCCGGCAATCCGAAACGAGCGCTCGGCGCTCAAGTTCACCTGCACCACTTCGGGGAGTCGTTCCAGGTCGGCAAATCCCGCGCGCAGGCCGGTGCTGTAGATCGCGTCAGTGCTGAAGCCATAGGCCCCCAGATGATACGTGGCGCCCGCGGCAGCCCCGTACAGAGGCTGGTGATCCAGCGTGATCGCGTGGCTGTCGATGTAAGCGAGCTCGTCCGGGTCGAAGTTGAACTGGCCGGTCGTGACGCCCCGCTGCATGTTGCTGCCGATGGTCAGATTGGCATAGGCGGTGAAGGAATCGCTTTTGTACTTGGCTGCAATCTCGGTGCCCCAGATATAGCCCCAGTTGTAGTTGAACGGCGCGAAGATCGGCACCGCCCCGAATTGTCCGGTGTCCAGATAGTGATGGGTGCGCTCGTAGAACGTGTCCACCGAGAGCGCGAATTTCGCCGTCACCTGCCGGGCGACGCCCGCGTCCCACTCGAAGTCGTCCTCGGGCAGCGGCGTCGGGATACCGGGCGGCCCGGCTGCCGAGGTGCCTGCGAACGCGGGTTGCGTCGTGGGGGAGATGCCCTGAAATGACGGCACCTGGAAATAGCGGGCGAAACCGGCATGCAGCGTCGTGTCGGGGTCCGCCATGTAGAGGAAATTCAGAGTCGGATCGAGCTGCTGCCCGCTGGTGAAGCCGTCGAGATGGTCCCAGCGCAGGCCGACATTGGCGCGTAGCCGCGGCGTGATCTGCCACAGATCGTCGACGTAGACGCCGAGCACCACGTTGCTGGCCCGGGTGTTGTTGACGATGTGGACCGGCACGTCGCTGCTCTGCACGCAGTCGCTGCTCTGAGCGCAGGCGGTATCGACCGGAAACACCAGGGACGAATCGTTCACGCTGACGCGGTAGTCGCCGGCGTAAAGGCCGGTACTGGCCGTGTGCGCACCCATGGCGTAGGTCAGATCGGCCTGCAGTGTGTGATCGTGATCGACATGGCTGGCCGTGGAGGCCACGCCCTGATAGACAAGCTCGCCAACCGGGTCGGGATGGAACTGCTGTGAGATCCCATGCTCGGAGTACGCCACCTGATAGCTCAGGTTACTGCTCGGGGCACCACTCAAGGACAGCACCGCCAGGTAGTCGCTGAAGTCGAGATCGGAATTGATCGCCGAGGACGGGGGTGGATTGCCGACGCCAGCCAGGGTGAACTGCGGTGCCAGATCCGATACGTTGGGCAGCTGATTGTTGCTGCTGGCCCCCGATACCAACAGATTCAGCTTGGTGCTGGAATTGACCGGATAGGAGAAGAAGCCGAAAGCCTGGCCCTGCTGGGTTCGATCGTGGATGGCATTTGGACCCGGTGTGGCGGAACTGAAAGCGGTGTTGGATTGATCGTAGAGCAGGCTGACAAAGGAGCTGAGCGCGCCGTCGCATCCGGCGTACTGCACACTCGGCTGCAGCGTATCTCTTTGCCCCGCGAGCACACTCAGATCCCCGCCGGTGTGCTCGCAGCCCTCCTTGGTCCTGATGTCCACCACGCCGCCGGTGGCGTAGCTGTAGCGCGCCGGCAGGATGCCATCCAGCAGATCGAGTTGCCGGACGAACATCGGATTGATCATCGACAGGAACGGCGGATTGGTGTTGATATCGAACGGAATCAGTACGCCGTTGACCTGGTACTGAAACTGCGGGCCCTCGGTGTTGCGGATGTGGATCTGCTGGTTCTGATCGATGGCGACCCCCGGCATCTGCGCCAAAACGTCGGTGATCGGTGAAACATCACCGGCCGGCATGCTGTTGATGTCCTGGGACGTGACCGCGTAGTCATTGGCCCCGGTAGGTGAGACTTCCGGTCCTCCCAGGCGCGTGGCTTCAATGACTATCGTTTCGAGTTTGTCGGCGCTCGGTGTGACTGGCGCCGCCTCAGCGCCGGTCAGCGAGGTGATCTGCACGGTGTCGCCCGCGGCACGGGCAGCGGTGTCCGCGAGGCTGTCGGCCATCGCGGGGATCTGGGCCTGCAGCCGGCCGGCACACATCGACAGCAGCAGTATCGACAGGCAGGCAGCCCGAGCGGCTGGGGGCTTGGGCAGCGCCACGAACATCGCGGTACCTCAATACGAACGCGAACGAGAATCGTTCTTATTATTGATGGTAAAAGCCGAGGGGCCGGCGGTCAAGGGGCCGGCAGCCCAGGGGCTGGCATTGCACGCCAACCCTCTCAGGTGGCCAATCTTCGGCGATATTCGGTGAAAATTAGGCGAATTTAGCCAAAACTTGGCAAAAATGCGCCTATCTACGCGGCCTCGATGGCGATCGCGGTGGCCTCTCCGCCGCCGATGCAGAGCGAAGCCACGCCGCGCTTGAGTCCCTTCGACTTCAGCGCATGCACCAGCGTCGTGATGATCCTGGCGCCACTGGCACCGATCGGGTGGCCCAGCGCACAGGCGCCGCCATGCACATTGACGCGCGCATGCTCGAGTCCGACGTCACGCATCGCCGCCATCGTCACGATCGCAAAGGCTTCATTGATCTCGTACAGATCGACCGCTGCGGCCGCCCAGCCGGCTTTTTCCAGCGCGCGGTTGATGGCACCGGCCGGTGCTGTCGTAAACCATTCGGGTGCTTGGGCGAAACTGGCATAGGCCACCACTCGCGCCAGCGGCACGGCGCCGACCGCGCGCGCTGCCGATGCGCTCATCAGCACCAGGGCGGCTGCGCCATCGGCAATCGAGGACGAGCTGGCCGCCGTCACGGTGCCGTCCTTGGCAAATGCCGGCTTGAGATTCGGAATCTTGCTGATGTCGCAGTTGAATGGCGGCTCGTCGCGCTCGACCAGCTGATCGCCCTTGCGGCCCTTGACCGTGACCGGCGCAATCTCGGCGCTGAAGGCACCATCGTTGCAGGCCGCCTGGGCGCGGCGCACCGATTCGGCGGCAAACGCATCCTGGTCGGCGCGCGTGAACTGGTACTTCTTCGCGGTGGCATCGGCGAAGTGGCCCATCATCTGGTTGTCATAGGGATTCTGCAGACCATCGTAGAACATGTGATCGAGGATCTCGCCGTGACCCATGCGATAGCCCTGGCGCGCCTTGGGCAGCAGGTACGGTGCATTGGTCATCGATTCGAAGCCGCCCGCGACCACGATACGCGCCGACCCGGCGCGGATCGAATCGCAGCCCAGCATGGCGCTGCGCATTCCCGAGCCGCAGACTTTGTTGATGGTGGTGGCGGGTACGCTTTGCGGCAGTCCCGCGCCGATCGACGCCTGGCGCGCGGGGGCCTGCCCGAGTCCTGCCGGCAGCACGCAGCCGAGGATGATCTCATCGACCTGCTCGCCGCTCACGCGGCTGTCGCTCACGGCGGCACGCACGGCGGCGGCGCCGAGCTGCGTGGCCGTGGCGCCGCTCAGCGTACCCTGAAAAGCACCGATCGGCGTGCGTCGCGCGGCGACGATGAAAATGTCATCAGCCATGGTGATACCCCCGAGATGAATCTAATAAGTGCGCCTTTGGCAGCGCGGTTTCAAGGCCGGGGGCGCAACGCCGACCGGAAGTGCGCCGTGGTCTTGGCCTGCAGGTCAGCCTCACTCACCCCCGGGGCGAGCTCGACCAGATCAAACTTCGCATGGCGGTCGGACCGGCTGAACACGGCGAGGTCGGTGATCAGCATGTCCACGACCCCGGCGCCGGTGAGCGGCAGCTCGCACTGCGGCTTGAACTTGGGTGAGCCGTCGCGGGCGACGTGCTCCATCAGCACGATCACGCGCCGGACGCCCGCGACCAGGTCCATGGCGCCGCCCATGCCCTTGACCACCTTGCCGGGCACCATCCAGTTGGCAAGGTCCCCGCCCTCGGACACCTCCATGCCGCCGAGCACCGAGAGGTTGATGTGACCGCCGCGGATCATCCCGAAGCTGTCGGCTGAGGAGAAATACGAGGAGATGGGCAGCTCGGTGATGGTCTGTTTGCCGGCGTTGATCAGGTCCGGGTCCTCGTCGCCTTCGTACGGGAACGGCCCCATGCCGAGCATGCCATTCTCCGACTGCAGCACCACCTTCATGCCCGCGGGAATGTAGTTGGCCACCAGTGTCGGGATGCCGATGCCCAGATTGACGTAGAACCCGTCGCGCAACTCGCGCGCCGCGCGCTCGGCCAGCTGTTCACGCGACCACGGCATGACTGCTCCGCTTGCGCACCGTGCGCTGCTCGATCGGTTTGCGGTAGTTCAGGCCGTGCACTATCCGCTGCACGAAGATGCCCGGGGTGTGGATCTGATCCGGATCGAGTGCGCCGACGTCCACCAGCTGCTCGACTTCCGCCACGGTAAAGCGCGCCGCGGTGGCCATCACGGGATTGAAGTTGCGCGCCGTCTTGCGATACACCAGATTGCCCTCGCGGTCGCCCTTCCAGGCCTTGACGATCGCCAGATCCGCGGTCAATCCGGTCTCGAGCACGTAGCTCTCGCCGTTCACCACCCGCGTCTCCTTGCCCTGCGCCACCTGCGTGCCAGCGCCGGTGCGGGTATAGAAGCCGTAGATGCCCGCGCCGCCGGCGCGGATGCGTTCGGCCAGCGTGCCCTGTGGATTGAATTCGATCTCGAGTTCGCCGTTCAGGTATTGGCGCTCGAATTCCTTGTTTTCCCCGACGTAGGAGGAAACCATCTTGCGGATCTGCCGGCTCTTGAGCAGCAGTCCCAGTCCGAGCTCATCGATACCGGCGTTGTTTGAGATCACGGTCATGCCCTTCACGCCCAGCTCGCGCAAGGCGGCGATCAGGTGCTCCGGGATGCCACACAGCCCGAAGCCGCCCGACATGACCGTCATGCCGTCACGCGCGATATCGGCCAGAGCCGCCGCCGCGTTCGGAAACACCTTGCCGCCGCCGGCCGCCGTCGCCATGGTTACCCCCTGCCTGAATGCCGCGATCCTGGAATAAAAATGATACTCGATCCGGCGATTGCACTAGAAGCCGGCGGGCCCTTGCACCGCCAGCGATCCGCTGCGGCCGGGCACCGAGCCCGACTGCACGCGCCCGGCTGGCAGGCTCGCCACGTCCAGGCTTGCAAACAGCGTTCGCATGGATACCAGCTGGTACCCCTGACCATGCCAGCCGTGTATCAGCCGCCGGAACACCGGCAACAGCTTCATCCCTTCCAGCTCAGCATGCAACGTGAACACGTGGCCGGCGCGCGCTACGCGTGTGCGCTCGAGCAACGCCAGGTGCACATTGTCCGCCGTCATGCCATCCAGCCCGATGAGCTCATCGAGCGTGGGCAGCGTCGTCGGCAGCTGCGGGCAGGCGCTGCGCCGCGGCGGCAGCGGTGGCGATGACGACGACGGCAATGGCGGGGTCAGCAGCGGCACGAACGGCGCCTCCCCGCGCGTGTCGGAGGCGTAGAGAAACCCCATCTCCTCTTCCTGCTCGAGCGCGGCTTCGTTCATCTGCCAGCCGGCGGCGCCATGCACCTGCGGCTTGACGCCAAACACCTCGCGAAACCGGTGCACGGCGCGCAGCATCTGATCGCGCGTCCAGGCCTCGCCACGCCGGCTGACGAAATCCTGCCAGGTGGTGTGGTCGAAGCAGTGCACGCCGACCTCATAGCCGGCGTCGCGCACTCTGCGCATGCAATCACCGGCGCGGCGCCCGATATCCGGGCCCGGCAACAACGTACCGTACAGCAGCGTGCGCAGCCCGTAGTGTTCCAGCACCGAGGTGCGCGCCACCTTGTGCGCCAGGTCGAAGAACCCGCGCCGGAACACACGACGCAGCGCGCGGCCGGTGTGATCGGGCCCCAGGCTGAAGAGAAAGGTGGCGTCGGCCTGCGCGCGCTGGAGGGCAGCGACGAGCGCCGGCACGCCCTCGCGCGTACCGCGCAGCGTGTCGACATCAATCTTGAGCGCAAGCTGCAAGGCACTCACCTCGAGCAACGATCACAAGGAGGATGCACGCCATGAGAGATTTTTCGTAATGAAAAATTCTCTCATGGCATGCATCCTCCCTGCGGGGGTTAATCAAGCAGTGTTGCAGCTTGCGCTATCTCGTTGCGATACGCATCGAAGATCTGCCGCAGCGCCTGCTGCATCGTCACCTGCGGACTCCAGTCCAGATCGGCGCGGGTGTTGTCGATCTTGGGTACCCGATGCTCCACATCCTGGTAGCCCGTGCCGTAGTACTCGGCCGCGGTGGTATCCACCAGCCGCACCTTGGCGGCATTGGTGCGGTATTCGGCATAGGTGGCCGCGACGCGCAACATCTCCTGGGCCAGCTCGCGCACCGAGAGACTGTTGACCGGATTGCCGACGTTGAAGATCTTGCGGCTGGCACGCCCGCTGGTGTTCTCGATCATCTTCATCAGCGCATCGATGCCGTCGCTGATGCCGGTGAAGCAACGGCGCTGCTTGCCGCCATCCACCAGGCGCACGTTCTCGCCGCGCATGATGTGGCCGAGAAATTGCGTGATGACGCGCGAGCTGCCCTCCTTGGCGGCATGCATGTTGTCCAGGCCCGGACCAATCCAGTTGAAAGGCCGGAACAGCGTGTAGTCGAGCTCATCGCGCATGCCGTAGGCGTGGATCACGCGATCGAGCAGCTGCTTGGAGCAGGCGTAGATCCAGCGCGGCTTGTCGATCGGCCCATAGATCAGTTCGGAGGCGTAGGGGTCGAACTCGCTGTCGTGACACATGCCGTAGACCTCGGAAGTCGACGGGAACAGCACGCGCTTGCCGTGCTTCACGCACAGGCGCACCACCCAGAGGTTGGCCTCGAAGTCGAGCTCGAACACCCGCAGTGGCTCGCGCACGTAGGTCGCGGGCGTAGCGATCGCCACCAGCGGCAGCACCACGTCGCATTTCTTGACGTGGTATTCGATCCACTCGCGATTGATGGTGATGTCGCCCTCGAAATAATGCAGGCGGGGATTCTCCAGCAGCGGCGCGATGCGATCGCTGTACATGTCCATGCCGTACACGCGCCAGTCGGTGGTATCGAGGATGCGCGTCGACAGGTGATGGCCGATAAAGCCGTTGACGCCAAGGATCAATACGTTCTTCATCCGCCTCACTCCATGACCGGCTTGAGCGCCAGCGAACTGTCGCCAAAGCGGCGATGGAAGCCCGCGGCGCTGCCGATATCGTCACCGAGTTCGAATTCCAGCAGCTTCAATGCGCCGTCGTGGCACAGCGCGTAGACCTCACCGTCACGCCAGCGCAGCACCGGCGGCTCGGCGCGCATGCCGGACGCCGCCGGCAGCGAGTACAGGATGCGCAGCGGCAGGCCCTGGGCTTCGCTATAGGCCGCCGGGTAGGGCGGTGCGACGGCGCGGATCAGGTTGTGCACCGCGAGCGCGCCGCGGCGCCAGTCGATAGCGCCATCGCGCGCGGTACGGCGGCCGAAATAGCTGCCAGCTGCAAGATCCTGCGGCGTGTGGCGCGCAGTGCCGGCGATCAATGCCGGCAGGCAGCGATGCAGCGCCACTTCCGCCGCCACCGTGACCTTGCGAAACACCTCCACCGCGGTGTCATCCGGCAGGATCGGCACCGCCTCGCGATCCACGATATCCCCGGCGTCAGGCGCGGCGACCATCGCGTGCAAGGTGGCGCCGGTCTCATGCTCGCCGTGCAGCACCGCCCAGTTCACCGGTACCCGGCCGCGATACTTTGGCAGCAGTGAGCCATGCATGTTGTAGGCCCCGCGCGCCGGCAGCGACAGCAGCTCGCCGCCGAGCATCGAGCGGTAGTAGAACGAGAACAGGAAATCGGGCCGCAGCGCGCGCAGCGGTTCGATGACGTGCGGGACATTGGGATCTTCCGGCATGAGCACCTCGATGCCATGCCAGTGCGCATGGCGCGCGACGCTGTCGAACCAGATGTTCTCGCCCGGCGCGTCGCGGTGCGTGAACACCAGCGGCACCTCGACGCCGTGCGCGAGCAGCGTGCGCAGGCAGCGCACGCCGACGTCGTGATAGGCGAACACCACCGCGCGCGGTGGGCTCATCGCCGTTCCTCGCGCCTCTGATCCTCGCGCCGCTCCAGCACGGTGCCGACGATATAGCGCGGCCGGTGCCGCACCTCGTCGTAGATGCGCCCGACGTATTCGCCGAGCAGGCCGACGCCGAACAGGGCGACGCCGAGCAGGAAGAACGCAATCGCGAACAGCGTGAAGACGCCTTCGGCTTCGGGACCCACCATGTAGCGACGCACCAGCAGGTACAGCACGAACAGCACCGACAGCAGCGCGATCGCGATGCCGATGCCCGAAAACAGCCGCATCGGCGCGGTCGAGAAGCCGGTCATCAGGTCGAAGTTCAGCCGCATCAGACTGAACAGCGAATACTTCGATTTGCCGGCGCCCCGCTCCTCGTGCGCCACGCGGATCTCGACCGGGCTCATCGAAAAGGTATAGGCCAGCGCCGGAACGAAGGTGTTGTACTCGGTGCATTGATTGACCGCATCGACCACCGCGCGGGCGTAGCCGCGGAACATGCTGCCCTGGTCGGTGATCTTGACCTGCGTGGTGCGCTCGCGGATCGCATTGACCAGACGCGAGGCATAGCGGCGCCAAGCTACATCCTGGCGTTCGATGCGAATGGTGCCGACATAGTCGTGACCGGCGTCGAGCTCGACGAGCAGGCGGGCGATCTCCTCCGGCGGATTCTGCAGGTCGGCGTCGAGCGTGATGACGTAGCGGCCGCGGCTGTGGGCGAAGCCGGCGAGGATGGCGCGGTGCTGGCCGAAATTGCTGGAGAACAGCACCACCCGCGTAACGTCCGGACGCAGCTCGAACTGATTGCGCAGCAGCGCGGCCGAGCGGTCGCGGCTGCCGTCGTTGACGAACACGATCTCGTAGCCGCGGCCGAGCGCGTCGAGCGCCGGGTAGAGGCGCGCAAACAGCGCCGGCAGCACTTCCTCCTCGTTGTATACCGGAATGACGACGCTCAGATCGGCTGCGGCGTTGCCCATGTTGCGCGCCGCTAGCGGCCGGACACGATCGCAGCGCCCGCCGTGCCGGCCGTGCCCGCGGCGCGCACCCGCCCCGACAGGGCCTGCACGGTGCGCACGGTCTGCTCGCAAACCCGCTCGACGTCCTGATCGCGCATGGCAGGAAACAGCGGCAGCGTGGCGATGCCGCGGCCGATGTGTTCGGCCACGGGGAAATCGCCGGGCTTGAAGCCCATCTGCCGATACAGCGTCAGCAGATGAATCGCCGGGTAGTGCACGCCGACGCCGATGCCGGCGGCGTGCATCTGCTCGATGAAGGCGCCGCGCTCGATGTGCCCGGGCAGTACGATCTGAAACATGTGCCAGTTGCTGTTGGTGAAATCCTCGAGCGGCAGCTCGCAGCCGAGCGTGCGGTCGAAGCACTGGAAATAGCGCCGCGCCAGCAGCCGGCGACGGGCCGTGAATTCCTCCAGGCGCGCGAGCTGGCCGAGGCCGATGCGCGCCGCGATGTCGGTCAGATTGTGCTTGCCGCCCGCGAGCGTCGCATCGAGCTCGCCATTGGCAAACCGCTCCACGCCCTGCAGCCGCCAGAGCTCGCAGCGCCTGGCTTCCTGCGCGTCGTTCAGCACCAGGCAGCCACCCTCGGCCGTAGTGAGGTTTTTATTAGCGTGGAAACTGATCGAAACCAGGTCGCCGCCGGCGCCGATGCGCTGGCCCTGCCAGCTCGCACCCATCGACTGCGCGGCGTCCTCCAGCACGCGCAGCTGGTGGCGGCGGGCGATCGCATTCAGGCGGCTGCGGTCGACCGGCAGGCCGGCCAGATCCACGGGCAGCAAGGCGCGGGTCAGCGGTGTGATGGCTGCTTCGATGCGCGACAGATCGATGTTGCGGGTCTGCGGGTCGACGTCGACGAACACCGGCCGCGCGCCGGCGCGCACGATGACATTCGCCGTGGCAACCCAGGACAACGGTGTGGTGATGACCTCATCGCCGGGGCCGACGCCAGCCAGCGCCAGGCCAATCTCCAGCCCACCGGTTGCCGAGCTCAGCGCGCGCACCGGGCGGCCGCCGAAGTAATCGGACAGCCGCGCCTCGAATTCGCGCACTTGCGGCCCGCTGGTGATCCAGCCCGAGCGCAGCACCTCGGCGACGCCGGCGATGGTTTCCTCGTCGATCGATGGACGGGTGAACGGCAGGAATTCCTTGGTCACGACAGCACCGTTAGAACTTGCCGCAGCTTCAGCTGCGTGCGACCAGCCAGACGCCGAGGATGATGATGCCGATGCCGGCGACGCGCGCGGCATTGAGCTGTTCGGAAAACAGCAGCCACGCGGCCAGCGCATTGACCACGTAGCCGATCGACAGCATCGGATAGGCGACGCTGACATCGACGCGCGACAGCGCCAGGATCCAGAACACAACGCTGACCACGTAACAGGCCAGGCCGCCGAGGATCGGCGGATTGAGCGCGATGCGCTCGACCAGCGTCCAGCCATTGGCGAAGCTGAAGGCGACATCGGAGATCGCGCGGGCACCGGCCTTCAGCAGCAGCTGCGCTGCGGCGTTGAGCAGCACACCGGTCAAAATCAGCGCCAGATCCGCGCTTCTCATCGTCTGACTACCGCGACAAAAGACGGCGCAGTGTATATCACGCGCATCGGGGCGCCCAATGCTTCAAGTTCCTGATAATCCTCGGGTCGCAGAATAGCCAGCGCGTCGCTTTGCCCCCGCCAGGCGGGCACGAATCGCGTCAGATCGGGGATGGCGAGCCAGGGTTGCTGTTGCAGGCCAAAATCCAGCTCGCCGCGATAACCCACCAGGGTGCAGGTGCGCTGCAGATAGAACGGCACCGGCTGCAGGTAGCCGTTGACGCAATACACCCGGGTCGGCCCGCTTACCCACGGCTGCAGATGCTGCGTCAGTTCCACCACCGCGCGCATGCGCGGCAGATAGTCGGCGGCGAGCAGCGCCGACTGGGCCAGCAGCAGTGCGCCCACGGCGGTGGCGGCGGCGGCGGCGATCACGGCGCCGCGGCGGCACAGGCGCACGCCGATTCCGGCGCCCAGCGCCAGCAGCAGAAACGCCGCGGCGAAGCCGAGGATGCTGGGCGTGGAGGCGCGCGCGACCAGTGGCGCGGCCGCCGGGGTCCACCACAGCAGCAGCACGGCGGCGCCGATGCCCGCGGCAAACGTGGCCACGGCTCGCAGGTGCGATGCGAACCGCGGCGCCGGCAGGCCGGCAATCGCGCGCCCGGTCAGCAGGCTCAGGGCCGGGAGCATCGGCAGGATGTACGGGGCGAGCTTGGACTGCGACATGCTGAAGAACACCAGCACGAACCCCGCCCACAGCAGCAGCATCGAGGTTGGGCGATCGCCAGCGCGCGCCGCGCGCCAGGCGCCCCGCAGTGCGCCCGGAAGCAATGTCGTCCACGGCAGCAAGCCGAGCGCCAGCACCGGCAGGAAGAACCAGACCGGCTGGTAGCGATCGAACCCGGAGCGACTCAGATAGCGCTGGAAATGCTCGAAGATGAAGAAGAAATGCGCGAACTCCGGGTTGCGCACCGACACCAGCACGAACCACGGCACCGCCAGCACCAGCAGCGCCGCCAGCGTCCACCATGGCTGCGCGCGCAGCGGCAGACGCCAGTCGCGCTGGATCAGCATGAACAGTGCGGCGACCGCGCCGGGTATCAGGATACCCACCAGGCCCTTGGACATCACCGCCAGTGCCACGCCCACGCCCAGCAGCAGCGGCAGGCGCCAGGCTGGTGCGCGCGGCTGGCGCGCGGGCTGCGCCAGCAACGCCAGCGCCGTCATGGCGAGCTGCAGGCCGAAGCTCAGGCTCATGTCGAGCGTCGCAATGCGCGCCATCGCGACGTACAGCAGCGCGCTCGCCTGCACCAGCACCGCCAGCAACGCGGCGCGCTGATCGTACAACTGGCGGCCGAGCGCGAAGGTCAGCGCCAGACCGAGCATGCCGCAGATGGCCGGCCACAGGCGCACGGTCCAGGCGTGCTGCCCGAACACCTCGAAGGCCACCGCCGTGGCCCAATAGCCCAGCGCCGGCTTCTCGAAGTATTTGATGGCGTCGAGCCGTGGCGTCACCCAGTCGCCGCTGGCGACCATCTCGCGGGGGATTTCCGCGTAGCGGCCTTCATCCGGGTCGAACAGATGCGGGGAATTGAGCGGCAGAAACCACAGCAGTGCCAGGCCCAGCCAGAACACGGCTGATGTGCGGCGGCTATGGCCGGGTGGGAACGGGCCTTGGGAGGACATTTGTCAGATCGATCAACTTAAGGTTTGGAGAGCGCGGTCAGTGGCCTCACCGGAGTATCGCCCGGCGCCGCGATCCGCTACCCGCCCCTCCCCGTCCCCTGGATTATAGCCTTCATAGTCAACGCGCCGTACGCACTGCGCATGGTGCCCGAGCCGGCGCAACCCGACACGGGCGCAAATTGACAGCGCCGCGGCAGGGCGGCGAGGCTCGCGGGCTTGCAATATATGCAATCAGCGCACTACTTCATTGAGGCGTAGCATTGCCTGCACCGAACCTGCGGGCGCTCCCTGCACCCGTACACCGGCGGCGCCGCTACCGTCAGCGCCGAAGGAGCCAGCTTGGAAGGGATACTGACCGATCTCGATCGCCGCGTTTCCGAAATGCGCTGTCGCGCGAGCTACGTCGCGCTGCCGTGCGCTCCGGGCGGCGGCTAGGCGCAGGCATGTCGCTCTCAGCCGCTGAGCTCAGGCGCTACAGCCGGCACCTTGCGCTGACTGAAATCGGTGCGGCCGGTCAGGACAAACTGCAGGCCGCGCGCGTGCTGGTCATCGGCACCGGCGGACTGGGTTCGCCGGCGGCGTTGTATCTGGCAGCCGCCGGCATCGGCAATCTCGGAGTCCTCGACTTCGATCGGGTCGACGAGTCCAACCTGCAGCGACAGGTGCTGTACGACACCGCCGGCATCGGCATGCCCAAAGCCGAACTGGCGCGCATGCGGCTCGCGGCGCTCAATCCCGAGATACAGGTGCGGGCGCATCAGACCGAGCTGTGTGCCGCCAACGTGCAGGCGATATTCGAGAATTACGATGTCATCATCGATGGCAGCGATCGCATTGCGACGCGCTATCTGGTCAACGACGCGTGCGTGATCTACGGCAAGGCATTGATCTCGGCCGCGGTCCATCGCTTCGAGGGCCAGGCCATGACGTACGTGCCGGGCCGCGGACCGTGCTATCGCTGTCTGTTTCCGGACATGGCCGAGGGTGTGGCGCCCAACTGTGCCGAGGCCGGCGTGCTCGGCGTACTGCCCGGCGTGCTGGGCACGATCCAGGCCACCGAGGCGATCAAGCTCATCACCGGCATCGGCGTGCCGCTGATCGGCCGGCTGCTGACCTACGATGCGCTCGAAATGCGCTTCCAGGAATTGCGCTTCACGCGGCGGGCGGATTGCGCCGTTTGCGGCGAGCACCCGAGCATCACGGCACCGGTGGATCCTCCGGGCTTCTGCAGCCTGGAAGAGCTGCGGCAGGTGCGCTCCATTTCCGCCGCCCAGCTGGCGCAACGGATCAAGGCCACGGGGCAGCCGATCAGCCTGATCGATGTGCGCGAGCCGGCGGAATTCGCCGCCTCGCATCTGCCACGCGCGATCAACATCCCGCTGAATACGATCGAACAGCACGGCCGGCAGCTGCCGCACGCGGGTACGGTCATTTTCATGTGCCGCAGCGGGGTGCGCAGCCAGCAGGCTTGCGCGCTGGCCAGTCGCATGGGTGTGAATGAGGCGTGGCAGCTGGAGGGGGGCCTGCTCGCCTGGAAAGCCGAGATCGATCCGTCGCTGCGGTTATAGCAGCCGCCGGCTAGCCGACTACGCGTTGCAGATCGCGCACCAGAGCCTCGATGTCGGCATCCGTCGTGGCCCAGGAGCACATCAGCCGATAGCCGGCGCCCGCGAGCGTGTAGAAATGCCAGCCCATGGCGAACATGGCCTCGGCGACCGTCGCGCGCATGTCGACGAATACCGCGTTGACCTGCACCGCGCGCGCCAGGCGCAACCCCCGGACCGCGCTGATGGCCGCGCCCAGGCGTTGCGCCATCGCATTGGCGTGGGCTGCGTGACGCAACCAGGCGCCGGATTCGAGCACGGCGTGCCACTGGCTGCTCTGAAACCGCATCTTGGAGGCGAGCTGCCCCGCCTGTTTGCCGCGGTAGTCGAACTGCGCCGCCAGCGCCGGATCGAAGAACACCACCACCTCGGTCGTATTGAGTCCGTTCTTGGTGCCCCCGAGCGACAGCACGTCGACGCCGGCGCGCCAGCTCAAGTCCGCGGCCGACACCCCGGGCAGCGCGGCCAGAGCATTGGCAAAGCGCGCGCCATCCACGTGCACCGCGACGTCGTGCGCATGCGCCACGGCGCTGAGCGCCGCGATCTCGCCGGGCTGATACAGCGTGCCCCATTCCGTGGGCTGGCTCAGCGTCAGGGCCCGCGGCTTTGGAAAATGCAGGTCGGCGCGCGCAGTGATGCGCTCGAGCACCGCGGCCGCCGACAGCTTCGCGCCCGCGCCGGGCAGCGGCAGCAATTTGGCGCCGCCACTGAAGAATTCCGGTGCGGCGCATTCGTCGGTCTGCGCATGGGCGGCTTCGTGGCAGACGATGCCGTGGTAACTGCGCGCCAGGGCGGCGAGCGACAGTGAATTGGCCGCGGTGCCATTGAATACAAAGAACACCTGCGCGGCCTCGTGCTCGAACAGCGCGCGAATCAGCACACAGGCGCGCTCGGTCCAGCCGTCGGCGCCGTAACTTGGCGCATAGCCGGAATTGGCGGCCTGCAATGCCGCCCAGGCTTCCGGGCAGATGCCGGCGGTATTGTCGCTGGCAAACTGCCAGCCCGGAGCAACGCGCGTGACATCGGTATCCATGGGTCGCACAGGCTAGCGCAGTTCGCGTAGGCTAGGCATAAATGTACGCCCTGGCCATTCACGGCGGCGCCGGCGCCCTGCCGCGCGTGCAATTCAGTGCTGCGCGCGAAGACGCCTATCGGCAGGGCCTGCTGCAGGCTCTGGCCGCCGGCCAATGCCTGCTCGAGCGCAACGGCTGCGCGCTGGACGCCGTGGAGGCGGCGGTCACGGCGCTGGAGGACAATCCTCTGTTCAACGCCGGTCGGGGCGCGGTCCTGAGCGCCGATGGGGCGGTCGAGCTGGATGCCGCGATCATGGACGGCACCGATCTGCGCGCCGGCGCGGTCGCCCAGATCCGCCATATACGGAACCCAGTGCAGCTCGCGCGGCGCGTGCTCGAAGACTCATCGCATGTATTCCTGGCGGCTGCCGGTGCCGAGAGCTTCGCCGAGGAAGCGGGGTTTACACGGGTTGAAAACGAATATTTCATTACGCCCGACCGGCTGCAGCAGTTCGAGGCGCTCACACTGCGGCCCGAGCCGGTCGGTGGCGCCATGGCTGCGCAGGCGGTGGTGCTCGAGGAGCCGCCGCTGGGCACGGTCGGTGCGGTGGCCTGCGACAGCGCCGGGCGGCTGGCGGCCGCCACCTCGACCGGCGGCATCGCGGGCAAGCGCGCCGGGCGCATCGGCGATTCGCCGGTGATCGGCGCCGGCACCTACGCCGACAACCAGACGTGTGCCGTCTCGACCACTGGTCATGGGGAATGGTTCCTGCGCACGGTACAGGCCTATGACATCGCGGCCAGGCTGCGTTACGGCGGCTATTCGCTCTCGAGCGCGGTCAACGAGGCGATCATGCATCGGCTTGCGGGCCTGGGCGCGGCCGGGGGCCTCATCGCCGTGGATCAGCGCGCGGAAATCGTCATGCGCTACAACACCCCGGCCATGTTCCGCGGCTGTGTGCGCGACGGGGAAACCGCCCGGGTTTACATCTACTGAGGGCTAGGGCTTAGGATGCGGCGTCCGGTATGACGCCTAAGTCGCCGTCATATAAGGGATCGCTGCAACCGGCGCGGGCACCGTGGCTTTCCGGTCAAACCTGGCGGGATGTTCCTTCGGGCGGGTTATGTCACACCTGCAGCAGCGCTGCGTCCGCCGTGAATTATCGAAGTAGCCGCGGCGCCAAAATCTTAGAATAGGGGGCTGTGTCGCCTGCCCTAAGACGACGGAAAAGCCCCTTGCCGATTCACCGCGTTGCCGTTGCTCCATTGCTTGCCCTCCTCGCCGCCGCGCTGCTGCCGGGCGCCGCGCCGCCGTCGGCGCAGGCATCGGAGAAAACCTCGGTTGCGGCGCTGATCGACCAAGCCGCGGTTTCCGCGCGCGTTGACCCGGAGATCAGCAAACGCCAGGCCGAATCGGCACTCGACCTGCTGCGCCGTGAGCCGAATCCGGATCTTGAAATCCGCGCACATTTATTGCTGTGCGACTATTACTCGGAGCGCGATCGGGCCGCGGCCGAGGAGCAGATCGCGGCGGCCAGCGCGTTGCTGGCGCAGGCCACGCGCCAGGGCCTGCGCGCCGGGATTCTCAATTGCCAGGGCGAAACCCTGCAAACGGTGGGCGAGAACTCGCAGGCGCGCGCGCTGTACGACCAGGCGGCCGCCATTGCCACGCAGGCGGGCGATGATCAGATGCTCGCCGAAGTGCTGTTCTCGAGCGGCTACCTGCGCGGTCTGCGCGGCGAGTACGCCGCGGGCCTGAGCGAGCTCCGGCGTGCCCAGACTCTGTTCGAAAGGCAGCAGATGCCGCAGCACGCTCTGGCCGCGCTCGACAGCATCGCCATCATCTACAACCGCATGGGCGATTACACCGAGGCGGCGCACCTGTACGAACGCGCGCTCGAGGCGCAGCACAAGGCTGGCATGAAGCGCGATGAGATCGTCACGCAGCATAATCTCGGCCGCGCGCACGAGAACCTGCAGGAGTGGGACGCGGCCCGTAACGCCTTCGCCGCCTCGCTCGAGCTCAGCAAGCAACTGGACTACGTTCGCGGCGAGGCCTACGCGCTGCGCGGGCTGGCCACCGTCGCCAATGCCCAGGGCAATCCCAACGCCGCGATGACGCTGCTGGACCGCGCCACCCAATTGCAGCAGCGCACCCCGGATGTGCGTCTGCTGGCGCAGATCGAGCTGGCCCGCGGTATCGCGCTGCATCAGCTCAAGCGCCTGAAGGACAGCGCCGCCGCACTCGAGCAGGCGCTGCTGGTATTCCGGCAGGCCGACTCGCTCGGTGAGCTGACCCCGACTTACGATGAGCTCGCGGCGGTAGAGGCCGACCTGGGCAACTGGCGCGACGCCTTCGATTACCGCACCCTGGCCGAGACCACGGCCACGCGGCTGTTGCGCAACCAGCTCGATCAGCGCTTCGCCAGCCTGAAAGTGGAATTCGACACCGCCGCCAAGGAACAGGAAAACGCGCTGCTGACGCGCGAGAACGCGGCCAACGAAAAAGCGCTGGCGCAGCAGCTCAAGGCGAGCAGCCTGCGCACCGCGGTGGTGGTGCTCACGGTGATGCTGCTCGCCATGCTGGTGTGGCTGGCGGTGCATCAGCGGCGTAGCGCGCAGCGGCTGGGTGCGCTGGCGATGACCGATGAGCTCACCGGCGTGCCCAACCGCCGCGCGGTGCTGGCACTGCTGGCGCAGCTGCTACGGCGCAGCGCCGCGCCGACGTCGATCCTCATCATGGACATCGATCATTTCAAGTCCATCAATGACCGGCACGGTCACCTGATCGGCGACGAGACGCTGCGTTCGATGACCGCGCATCTGCGCGATGCGGTGTCCGAGCCGGCCATGTTCGGCCGCCTCGGCGGCGAGGAATTCGCGGTCGTATTGCCGGCTACCGGCCTCGAGCAGGCCATCACGATTGCCGAGCGGCTGCGCGAGCGCGTGATGCGCATCGATCTGTCGCGCTGGCTGGGCGAGCGGCGCCTCACCGTCAGCATCGGGGTTGCCACATCGGTGCCGACCGTCGACAGCATCAGCGTCATGCTGCACCGAGCCGACGCCGCGCTCTACGCCGCCAAGGACGCGGGCCGCAACTGTGTGCGCACCCATGCCGGCATGGAGGAGCAGATCACGCCGCGCGTCGCCTGAGCCGCGCTGCGCCCCTTGGATCCGCGCTGCGCCGCGGGTCATTCAAGTCTTGCATGCCTACCAGGGCAGCTCATCCAGGTCGACGTTACCCCCGGTGAGAATGATGCCGACACGCGCACCGCTGACATCAAGCTGGCGCTCCTGCACGGCGGCGTAAGGCACCGCCGATGAGGCCTCGACGATGATCTTCAGGTGCTGCCACAGGGTGCGCATCGCCCGCACGATCGCCTCGTCGCTGACCGTCACGACATCGTCCACGTGGCGCCGGATCAGCTCGAAGGTGCGCGCACTCAATGCACCGCGCAGGCCGTCGGCGATGGTGTGCGGCTGCTGCGGGCCCGCGAGCGTCCCGGAGGCAAACGAGCGCTGTGCATCGTCCGCGCCGCTCGGCTCGACCGCGACCAGCCGCAGCGCCGGACGCATGGCTTTCGCGGCCACCGCGACCCCGCTCGCAAGGCCCCCACCCCCCACGGGCAGCAGCAGCCAGTCCAGGTCCGGCACCTCCTCGAGCAATTCGAGCGCGATCGTGCCCTGCCCCGCAATCACGCGCGGATCGTCGTAGGGATGAATGAACACCGCGCCGGTATCGGCCACGAGCTGCGCCGCGAGGGCTTCACGCGCGGCCAGGGTGGGTGCACACAGCAGCACCTCGCCGCCATAGCGGCGCACTGCCTCGAGCTTGGCGCGCGAAGAATTCTCCGGCATCACGATGCGCGCACGCACGCCGCGCAGCTGTGCGGCGCGCGCAACGGCGGCGCCGTGATTGCCCGAGGAATGCGTGACGACACCGGCCTGCAGCTCGGCTGGGGACAGTGCAAACAGCGCATTGGTCGCGCCACGCGCCTTGAATGCGCCGCCCTCCTGAAAATTCTCGCACTTGAAGTACAGCTGCGCCCCGGCCTGCGCGTTCAGCGCCTCATTCTCAAGCACCGGCGTGCGCCGTGTCCGGCCCGCGATGCGCTCGCGCGCCGATTGGATGGTCTTGAGGGTGACGTCGGGTTGCGGCATCGAAACCTCGCTCATGGATCCGCAGGATACCGAAACGGCGGTGCGCTCACACATACTGCAGGCAGGGCCCAGCTCGGGCGCGGTCGGGGCTGCGAGTCTGTTAGGCTTGGCTGGATGCAAGCCCCACCTGGGCGAGAACACAGCGAAACACGGTTGCTGCGCGCGCTCGGCGTGCGTGAGCTCGCCACGACCATCTTCAACTTTACGGTCGGCAGCGGCATCTTTGCCCTGCCGGCCCTGGCCGTCGCCCGCCTGGGCGCCGCGGCTCCGCTGGCGTATCTGGTGTGCATGGTGGTCATGGCGCTGGTGCTGCTGTGTCTGGCTGAAGCCGGCAGCCGCGTATCGGTGACCGGCGGGGTTTACGCCTACGTCGAGATCGCGCTCGGCCCCTTCGTCGGCTTTATCGCCGGCGCGGTGCTGTTCTTTACCGGCCTGTTCGGCGGCGCCGCGGTGGCGGTACTTTTTGCGCGCACCGCGAGCGCGATGCTCGGATTGAGCTCGCGCGGCTGGTACGTGACACTGATGTTGGCCGTCGTCGCCGTCTTCACCGTCATCAACGTGCGTGGCGTGCGCAACAGTGCCCGCACCCTGGAGTTCATCACGGTCGCGAAGATCGTGCCGCTGATCGGCTTCGTGCTGATTGGTGCCGCCTTCGTGCACCGTGCCAACCTGGTCTGGGAACAGGTGCCGTCGGTGACCAATCTGCTCGGTACCGCCGGCGTGGTCATCTTCGCATTCACCGGCATCGAGTCGGCGCTGGCTCCGAGCGGCGAAGTACGCGCCCCGTGGCGCACGGTGCCGCGCGCGGCCTTTCTGGCCCTGGCCGCGGCCACGGTGCTGTATCTGGCCATCCAGTGGGTGGCGCTGGGCATCGAGGGCAGCCGCCTCGGCAGCGGAACCGTCACGCCGCTGGCACAAGCCGCGGGCGTGTTCGCCGGCGCCCCCGGGCGCGAGGTCATGATCGTCGCCGCGGCGATATCGATGCTCGGCTACCTGAGCGCGAATATCCTGTCCACGCCGCGCTCGATTTTTGCGTTCGCGCGCGACGGCTTCCTGCCCGCGGTCCTGTGCGCCGTGCACGAGCGCTATCGCACCCCGCACGTCGCGATCATCATCCACGGCTGCCTGATCGGTGCACTGGCGCTGACTGGCACCTACGAGAGGCTGGCGATCTTCTCCAATCTGAATGCTTTCGTGCTCTACATGCTGTGCGCAATCGCGGTGATGGTACTGCGGGCGCGCGACGTGCACAGCGACGGGGCGCCGTTCCGCATCCCGGGCGGACCGCTGGTGCCGGTGGCGGCCGTGCTCGCCAACGCCTGGCTGATGTATGCGACGGCGGCCCGCACCGACCTGGTCGGACTGGGCATCATCCTCGCGCTGGCGCTGCTGCTCTACGCCCTGCGCCGCTGGCGCGCACCGGGCCTGCCGCAGGCATCGTAGCCGTTCAGGCCGGCAGGATCGTGGGCTCGAAGCCGGCCGCACGTATCGCCGTCACTATGCCCATGGCGTGCTGCGCGTCGCGCGCCTCGAAGCTCAGTTCCAGCGTCGCTGACTTTGCCGGCACATTGGTCGACAGGCGGCGGTGAAACACGTCGAGGATATTTCCGCCGTGATCGCCCACCGCCTGGGTCACCCTGGCGAGCGCCCCCGGTTGATCGAAAATCGGGATGCGCAGCGTGACGATGCGCTGCTCGCGCACCAGCTCGCGCATGATCACCGAAGCCAGCAGGCGCGGATCGATATTGCCGCCCGATAGAATCAGCCCGACCTTGCGAGCGCGATAGCGCTCCGGCTGCGCCAGGACCGCCGCAAGGCTGGCGGCACCGGCGCCTTCGGCCACGGTCTTCTCCACGTTGAGCAGCAGCGCCACGCCGTGCTCCAGATCGTTCTCGCCGACCAGCACGATATCGTGCACCAGCTGGCGCACCACTTCGCGTGTCAGGACGCCCGCGGACTTCACCGCGATACCTTCGGCGATCGTATTGCCGTGGCAGGTGGCCTCTTCACCCCTGAGCGCCGCGGGCATCGACGGGTAGCTCTCGGTCTGCACGCCGATGATCTCGATGCGCGGACTGAGCGCCTTGGCCGCCACGGCGATTCCGGAAATCAGGCCGCCGCCGCCGATCGGCACCACCAGCATCTCCAGCTCCGGCACCGTGGCCAGCATTTCCAGGCCGACCGTGCCCTGCCCTGCCATGACGGCCGGATCGTCATACGGATGCACGAACGTGAGCCCGCGTGCCGTCATGATCTGCCGCGCGCATTCGAAGGCCTCGCTGAGCGTCTCGCCGTGCAGTACCACCTCCGCGCCGTGCGAGCGCGTGTGTTCGACCTTGACGAACGGTGTATGGCGCGGCATGACGATGATGGCGGGGATGCCGAGCCGATGCGCGTGGTAGGCCACGGCTTGCCCGTGGTTGCCCGCGGACATGGTACAGACGCCGCGCTGGCGTTCGGCCGCGGACAACTGCAGCAGCCGGTTCAGTGCGCCGCGTTCCTTGAACGAGGCCGTGAACTGCAGATTCTCGAACTTGATGAACAGCTGCGCCCCGGTCAGCGCCGAGAGCGTACGCGAATGCAGGCATGGCGTCGCGTAGAGCTGATCGGCGATCCGATCCTGCGCGGCGCGCACGTCCTGGAGCGAGATGCACAAGGTCATAGCGACGCGATTGTCGCCCAAATCAGCGGCGAGCGCTGGATCAGGGACTCAGCGACTGCAGGTAGGTCCCGACCGCCTCCATGTCGTCGCGCTGCAACCCCTGAGCCACGCCGTGCATCACCGCCACGTTGCGCATGTTGTTCTGGAACGAGCGCAACTGCTTCATGAGGTATTGCACATGCTGGCCCGCGAGCCGCGGATAGTCGTCGGTACCCGCAGCCGCGGGACCGTGGCAGGCGCCGCACGGCGGTATGCCTGCCTTGGAATCGCCATTCTGATAGATGTCCTTGCCGCGCGCAGTCAGTGCGGGGCTGCCGGCGGGGCCCGCCACGGGGATCTGGCGGCCGTAGTAGTCGGCGAGCGCGGCCATCAGCCCGTCACTCAGGGGCGCCGCCATGCCCCACATATATCCAAGGGCGTCCGGATCGCCGCGCGTCTGTGCCTTGAACGCCTGCAACTGCGCGATCAGATACTTGGGGTGCTGACCGGCCAGCACCGGAAATTTTGGCGAGAAGCTGTGACCCTGCGGACCGTGACAGCTCGCGCAGGTACCGACGGCGATGCGCTCGGCCGCGACACGGCTGACGGCATCGCTGTCTTGCGCGTGCACCAACCCCAGCCCCAGTCCCAGTCCCAGCAGGATTGCGCCGCTCAGGCTGACGAGGCGTCGGTTCATGGTGGTCGCTTCCTCGTCGTTGTCAGAAGGTAAGCCACAACAGCACATAGGTGGACCCGTTGGCGGAGGCATTACGGCCGAAGCCATCGTAGTTGTTGCCGCCGCCGTTGAACTGGGTATAGGTCGTGAACTGTACCGAGAGCTTGGTATTAAGCCACGGCAGGTAGTTCAACTCTGCTATCCAGCCTTTGGTGTCGGGGCTGCCATTGGCGCTGGTGATCACGCCGGGCGCCGGCCCGGCCGGATACAGCAGCGGGTCGGTGCTGCCGGTGGTGGAAAAGTGGCTGATCGATGCGCCGTACTTGCGGCGGTAATAATAGGTGCCGATCACACGCGTGGTGTTCAGGCTATCACTTGGATTGGCGGTTGCCGCGGCGGCAAAACTCGCGTCCAACCGCATCGACTCGTGAATGTGTGTCGCGGCGAGCGAGAACAGCTGCTCATCGCCGATGAATTGATACTGCAGGTCCTCCGCAACGTCCTTGAATTCATTCACCGGTCCGCTCAGCGAAGCCGGGGCTGCGGTTGTGCCGCCGCCGGGATAGAGCTTGAAGGTCGCCCCATAGACACCGAGCTCCAGATCGTGCCGGCGCCACTGATATTCATAGGCCACGCGTCCGTAAGGAGCAGCGCCGCTGATGACATTGGACACCGTTCCGTCGAGCGGCCCGGCTGCCCCGGTGATGGGATTGAGCGCACCCTGCTTAGCCGAACGATAGGCACCGAGCTCCCCGTAGAGCGCTTCATTCCACATGACGTAGACACTGATCCCGGCCACATCCTGCGCCAGGCCGCCATCAATCTCGGTGGCAGCCAGCGGCGACACGACGGCGTTGCTGGCGGCATAGGGAAAGCCCCACGCGGGAGTGCTGTTCCACAGGTCCTGCACCGTCGGATTGTTGTTGACGCTGACGCCATAGATCAGGCTTTGCTCGTGCTCGAGCACCACATTGTTGGCGTAACGCAGATCAGTATTGTCGATGCCGATGGTGCCGGCGTCGTTCGCATAGGTGAGCTGGATCATGGCGCCCACGTGCGGCGCGACCTTGCCCGCATAGAACAGACTGAGCTGCTGGGGAAACCCAACCGTGCTGGTCTGGGATTTCCCGGGCCCACCGGTACCGTCCGGCAGGGGCGAATTGAGCCAGGTGTCCGAAACCTGAATCATTGCCGCGAGCGGCGGCAGCGTCGCCAGGGACAGCATCTCCTGCTTGGTGGCGTCGATATCGCGCACCTGCTTCAGATTGTCGAGTGTGTAGCCGTTGGCCTTGAACATGCGCCCAAAATGCGTGAGCTCGGGGAACACCGTGTGACAGGCCTCGCAGGCGATGCCGGTCTGGCGGGCGAAGCTCGGTACCGCGTGCGCCATCGGCGCGGCCAGTCCGACGCTCAGGAGGAGCTGCAGGATCCAGATCCGGCGTATCCATCGCGCGTACTGCATGAGACATCCCAGCGTTGTTTCTTGTCGGACAATTGGAGCCTATCGCTGCACGGATTCCGGTCGCTATCGGCAGTAATACCTATATTCGAGGTGCGAGGCGCCTACAACGCCGGCACCGGGGTAATTTGCACGAGCGTGCGGATTGGTTACCTTCGGCGCCGCGGAATCAGTGACAGGGAGAATGCACCGTGAGGCATATCGACACAGCCTACATCGTGATCGGCGTGCTCTATCTCGTCGTCGGCATGCTGCTTGGGATCCTGATGGGGGTTCGGCAGGACATGCAATTTGCGCCGGTCCATGCGCACATCAATCTGGTGGGATTCTCAGCGCACTGCCTGTTCGGTCTGGTCTACAAGGCATGGCCCAAGCTCAAGGCAGGTGCCTTGGTTGTCGCTCAGTTCTGGCTGTTTGTGGTGGGCTCGCCCGTCTTCATGGTCGGTATCGCCCTCGCGATCAGGAGCGGCAGTCCGACCTTGGCCATCATCGGGTCGCTGCTCGTATTCCTGGGCGCGCTGCTGTTTCTCGTGATTACCGGGCGCGGCTTATTGCGCGGCAGCAACGACTGATCCTAAAAGCATATTGGCTGTTTTTGTAGGATTAAACGCCCGCGTATCGCGGCCACAGAGAGGCCGCGGACGATCGGCGGCAGGCCTATGATCGGTGCCCATGAGCGGCGCACAGCACCTGGTGGATATGGCGAACGACATCGGTAATTTCTTTCGCGCCCAGCAGAAGCGCGAAGACGCCATCGCCGGCATCGCCAATCACATTAAAAGCTATTGGACCCGCCGTATGCGTGAGAAGCTTATCGGGCACCTCGCGAACGGCCAAGAAGGACTCGATGCCCTGCCCCGAGAGGCGCTGCGGTACCTGAGCGAGCATCCGGCCTTCAAGGCCACGCAGCCGCCCGGGGGCGACGCAGGATAGGGTGGGGAATTTCGGCTTTCCGCTTGGAGACGCATTTGTCCAGCAAAAGTAAAGGCACAGGTACGACAAAAGGTACGACCAATGAGTCGATCGGAAGGCCTGGTCCCTGGCGGGAAGGCCGCTATCAACGCTCCGGTCAGTCGCTCGACGATTCGGTTGCGCCGGATCAGCCACTCGACTCGAAGCGTCCGCTCGACGCGCCTGAACCGGCAAAGATTGTGCCCGGCCCGCGCAGCACGGCGGTCCATCTTGACGAATACACGGCGGTCGGCGCAAAAGATCAAGCCAGAGACACGAAACCGAAGCGATCATGAAGCCATAGCCACGCCAGGTGCCCGGCGATGGTTACCGGCCGGAATCCCTGTGGGCCACACACGCCGGAGCGAACTGTGCGCTCGAGAGTGAATTGGCTGGTCGGATTCACCGTACCTGCGTTCCTATGCGTCCTGCCAGGCGGCTTTGCGCTCGCTACCGCGATCGGCCAGGACATCCAGGTTACTGAGGCCTGGATCCGATGGTTGCCTGCGAACGTACCGAGCGGCGGGTACATGACGCTGACCAATACCGGGACCGTCCCGCGAGTGTTGATCGGCGCGGCCAGCGCGGATTTCGGTGCAATCAGTTTCCACCAAACCCGCTCCAACAATGGGGTCAGTCAGATGGCGGCGGTCGGCGCACTGACGGTTGCGCCGCGCAGTAGCTTGCGATTTACACCCGGCGGCTACCACCTCATGCTGATGCAACCCAAACGAGCACTGCATCCAGGCGATCACGTGAGCATTTCATTGCGCTTTGCCGGCGGGCAGTCGCTCGAGGTACTGTTCGAGGTGCGTACCGCCGGCGCTGAGCCGCCGGCCCCTGCGAACGACATGGGAGACATGCCGGGCATGCAGCATTAAGATGGCCGCGCAGCGTCAGTGGAGGGTAGCTACGGCATGAGATGGGGCCGCAAACGCGCAAACTGGTGGGTAGCTTTGGTGCTGCCGGGCCTGGCGTTGCGCTCACTGATTCCGGTCGGGTTCATGCCGATGTTCGGCCCGGATTTCAGCGTGCGGCTGATGTTGTGCGAGGGCTATGCGCCAGTGCCGTCGATGGCAATTCCGTCGATGGGAATGGCTATGCCGGCGGACATGCCCATGGACATTTCCATGGACATGCCCACGGGTCCTCTGACTCAGCATCCCCCGCACGGCTCGCCCGGCCAGCAGGACCACAGCGCCTGCCCCTACGGAGCCAGTCCCGCCCTCGCTGCGCAGCCGGCATTTTCGATTTTGCCCGTCACGATGCCACGGGCACTGGAACCGCCTGCAGCGGCAGCGCAAGTTACCCATTTTGAGATCGTACCGCGCGCGCAATCGCCGCGCGGCCCTCCCGTCGACGTCTGACCCCGTATCGCCCACCAGCTAGGGCGCCCAGGACGCGCACGCCGGCGTTGCCGCCGGCCGGCGCCTGGGAATTTGAGGTCTGCTTCACTGGGAGTCACACATGTCTGCTGCATTCCGGAACGATGGCCGGGCCATCCCGGGGGTTTCCATCGATCGGCCTCCGCCGGATCGCGTATCGAACACTTTGGGCCTTCGACCCGCGGCGCCCGCGTGGGTATTGGGTGTGCTGCTCGCACTCGCGCCGGCCGCGGGTTTCGCCTGCGCCTGCGGCTGCGGCGTTTTCGACGTCGGTACCGTCACCATGATTCCAGGCCACGCCGGCGGTGCCGTGTACCTCGAGGACGACTACATGGACCAGAACCAGGACTGGGTCGGCTCACGCGCGGCACCAGCCACGGCCAATACCGACAAGGAGCTGCAAACCAATTTCGGCGCCGTGGGTCTGGACTACCAGTTCAACAGCAGCTGGGGCATGACGCTGGAACTTCCCGTTTGGGACCGGCTGTTTCGAACCGATATCGGTACGCCCGGGACTCCCGATGTGGCGACGTTTCGCCACAGCGCGCTGGGCGATACCCGGCTCACGGGCCGCTACACCGGCTTCTCATCCGATCTTTCGACCGGCCTCACGCTCGGCCTGAAGCTGCCCACGGGCGACTGGACGTATCCGAATTTCGATCGCGATTCCTCGATTGGCACCGGAACCACGGATCTGCTGCTGGGTGGCTACCACCTGGGCAACCTCGGCGCCGGTCCCCATCTGAAATGGTTCGTCGAGGCGTTGCTCGATCGCCCATTCAATACGCGTGAGGGCTATCGGCCGGGCAACGAGATCGACGCCGCGGCCGGAGCCCTGTACGACGGCATTCCGCTCGGGCAGATGGGTACGCTCGCCGCGATTCTGCAGCTGATCGGGTCGGACCGGCTGCACGACAGCGGCATTCAGGCGGATCCGTACAACAGCGGCTATCACCGGCTGCTGCTCTCGCCCGGTCTGGAGGCTGGCTACGGCGCGTGGCAGATCTATGGCGACGCCGAATTCCGCGTGTATCACTACGCCAATGCGGCCCCGTCCGTGGCGGTGGAAGGTACCCAGGGCCAGCTGGTGCCCTCAGTGCTCTTCAAGGTCATGCTGAGCTACCACTGGTGACGAGACGGCCGATCGCGTGAGCGCCAGCAACTCACGCAGCGCCAGATCGAACTGCCCGGCGTGATCGATCCGACCCCACTGCGCCTGCAGCAGGCTGCGTGCCTGCGCCATCTCGCCCATCCGGATGTACGCCGCGGCGGTGGCGGTCGTCAGATAGGCGAGATCGGCTGCCGAATTGGTAGAATCAGATGCGAGCAGCCCGGTACCGAGCCGCACGATGTCCGGCGCGCTGCGCCGCGAGATTGCGGCCAGCAGATCCGCCCACGCTCTCTGCTCGCCCGTCGCCTCGCGATAACAGGCGCTGGAAGTCACCTTCTGCCAGATTTGCTCCAGCTCGGCCCGATTCAGATACGCCGCCGTATCGTCGCTGATGTTCCGTACCGCGATATTCCAGGTATTCTGCGCCGCCTCCGCCGCACAGCGATCCCGACTCATGTCGATGCGCGACAGGTATGACGCGCTGAGCGGATCCAGGTCGTCGAGACTGGCGATGGCGACCGCACGGCGAATTTCCAGGGCCCGGTGCACGAGGCGATCACGTAACAGCACGCTGTTCGTGGCCGGCTCGGCCGTTGGACCCGGCGGCGCCGAGCCGTCGAGCAACTCCAGGAACGGGATAGGCAATAGGGTAAGCGCGGGCAGTTCGAGCGCGTTCTTCCGCATGTAGCGCAAGCGCGGCGCATTGAGATCCACATACGGGAAGAAATCCGAATTCGGCGGCACCGGCAGCGACTGCAGCAACGGGCCGATGGTCCGATTATCGCCGATCTTTCGCAGCTCGATGTCGGCGACCGACTGCACACCGACCCGCGTGAGCTCTGCGCGCAGCTGCGGCGATTGCAGGAGCCGGTCGTCCGGAGTCCGCAGCGCCGCAGCGCGCGTGGCGACGATCAGAATATCCAAATCATCAGTGTTGTAGAGCGCGTATGCGCCAAAGTGCGGAGCCAGCGCCTTAATCACCGACGCCAGAACTCCAATGTCGGTCTCATAGACCTGCATCCACTGCACGAAGTACCCGTCGGGCGCGAGGTAGTGCGTGACACGGCCGTAAAACTCGTCCGAAAACAGGGTTGCGACTCCGCTCACCCACGGATTGGACGGTTCGGAGACGATCAGATCGTACGGCTCACGGGCGCTGGCAAAGAAGGTCTTTGCATCCTCGTAAACGATGTGACTGCGCGGATCGTCGAAGACGTTGCCGATACGAGGACCAAACCCCTGGCGCGCAGCCGCCACCATGAGCGGCTCGATTTCGATCGAGTCCAGCCGTTCCACCAGAGGGCTCGTCAGCAGTGTGTGGGTCGTAAGCCCGGATCCGAACCCGATGTTGGCGACACGCGCGGGGTGCGGGTGCATGCTGAGCGGTATTGCCGCGGCCAGCACCATGGTGCTTTCGTCGACCGTCGCCTCCCCGGGCCCCATTTGTATGCCGGCGTCCGGCTTGCCGTTGGTGGCGATCGTGACTGTGCCGTCCAGCTCGACCAGGCTGATGGTGGCGGTTTTGCCGTCCCGCAGGTACGTGACCCGCGCACCGTCCGGCAGCGCCGCGGATCCGGTCCGATAGACACCGGATGCCATCTTCGCAGGATTCAGATTCACGAAGAATATGGCACAGCCGAACACGCCGATTGCACCCGCCATCGCGACGACCGGGATACGCGACGCGGAGCCACGCCTGGCCATGAGGCCGGACAGGCCCAGCGCCATGTGGATGCCGGCGCCGCCGAGAATGACGCCTTTGACCCCAACGAGCGGCATGAGCACGTGGATCGTCAGCAGCACTCCGGCGATGGCGCCGAGGGTATTGATCGAATAGATCGTGCCGATCGCTCGTTCACCGGTGCCGCGACGCATGAGTTCGTGCGTCAGCAGCGGCAGGGTCATACCCGCGCAAAAAGTTGCCGGGATCATGATCAACGCAGCGATCGATTGGCTGATCAAGTTGAATTTGATATAGCCGCTCGCAGTGTGCGCCGAGGTCCCCAGAAACCACGCCATGAAATCAAAGCTCAGGTTGTATGCCGGCAAGGTCAGCGCGGCCAGGGTTCCCATGGCGATCATGACGTAGGCCACATATGCCAACGGATCCGCGATCCGCTCGATGCGCCGGCGCACATAAAGTCCGCCGAAAGCCAGACCAAAGATGAATGCGCTGAGCATGAGCTCGAATGAATGCGTGGAGCTGCCGAGTACCAGACTGAGCATCCGGATCCAGCCGAGCTCATACATGAACGATGCCGCACCCGTCAGGAATGCCGCGACCGTGAACCATTGCGCCAACCGGTCTGTTCCCATGGACGGGGCCGATGCGCTGCGTGACGCTGCGGCCGGCTCGGCCTGCCGGCGGACGATGGCCCAGATCGCCAGAGCGAGCGCGATATTGAGCAGTCCGGCGGTGCGGATGGTACCTGGCAGGCCGACGGCGCTAATCAGCAGGAAGCCGCTGACGAGTACTCCGATCGCGGCTCCGAGGCTGTTGGTGAAGTACAGCGTGGCCAGAGTCTCGCCCGGGCGCTCCGGCCAGCGCCGGATGATGCCGCCACTGATCAGCGGAAACGTCATGCCCAGAAGCACCGACTGCGGCAGGATGAGGGCCGCAGCCAGCGACCATTTGTAGGCGTGAATCGCCAATCCCGCGGGCAGCGCAGGTATTACCGAGGCGAACGAGAAATCGACGGCGGCGACGAATGCCCGGTGAAAAATGATGCCGAGAATCCCGATCAGCCCCTCGACCAGTACGTATCCCCACAGCAGCTGCCTGATGCGGAAGGAGTAGTGGGCGACCGACCAGGATCCAAGCGCCATTCCTCCCATGAAAATGGCGAGCACGAGAGTCTGCGCGTACGCGGCATGGCCGAGGAAGAGCTTGAGGTAGTGCGACCAGATGGACTCGTAAATCAGTCCGGTGAATCCGGACACGACAAATACCCCGAGCAGCAACCGCCGTCGCATAGAATCAAGTCTCCGAACCGTGGCCCGCGCACAGTACAACAGGACGTACGCATCCGACAGAATTTACTCGCGCACGCGGTCACCGGACCGCAATACGAGGCAACCGATGAAGACGGCTGTGGTTACAGGAGCGGCGCAAGGTGTCGGCCTTGTAACGGCATCGCATCTCGCGCGGCTCGGATACCGGGTGCTACTCACCGACATTCAGGCGCTTGACGAGCAGGTATCGCGCATCAGGGCCGATGGGTTCAGCGCCGACGGATTGAGAGGCGATGTCTCCTCAGAACCGTTTGTGCAGCTGCTGGCTGCACAAATCAATGAGGAGTGCGGCGCCGTCGATGTCCTGGTCAACAACGCCGGAGTCAGTCTGATAGCGGCGGCGGAGAACACGACGGCCGTCCAGTGGCAGCGGGTGATGGACATCAATCTATTCGGCGCGTTCCTGCTGTGCAAATATCTTGGTGCTCAGATGTTGCATCGTCGAAGCGGCAGTATCGTCAACGTCGCGTCGGTCGCTGGTCTGGCAGGGATCAGCCACCGCTGCGCCTACAATGCATCGAAGCACGGTCTGATTGGGCTCACGCGCACGCTGGCCGCGGAATGGGGCGGCCGCGGAGTTCGTGTCAATGCGGTGTGTCCGGGCTGGATCAAGACCGAAATGGACACCGCCGACCAGGGCAGCGGCGCTTACACGGACCAGGATATCGTCGATCGTGTGCCGATGGCGCGCTTCGCGCGGCCCGAGGACGTCGCCGCGGCCATCGCCTTTCTTGCCGATAACGACAGCCAGCGGTTCATTAACGGTGTCAGTCTGCCGGTGGACGGGGGCTGGCTCGCCGACGGCAGCTGGGAATCGCTGCGGACAAGGACGCGAGGGGCCTGAGGCCCTCGGCAGTTATTTCGGCGCCGCTGTTGTCCCATGTCATGCCGGGTAGACGGCGCGCTGCATTGCCGGCCTAAGAGTGCACCTACATGAGATACCGTCTGCCGATACCTCGTCCGGATCGGCGTCGCCTCTATAGTCAGCAGTCTTGCAGCAACCGGTGGAGAGAAATGACCGAGCGGGCCCGTTCGCTTCCGCTGTACTTCCTTGCGCTGCTTATTTGTGGCTGCTTTTCGCAACTGGCGTCGGCGCAAACGCCATCGCCCTTACAGGAATGGCAGTACTCCGGCGGCATCATACTGGCGAGGCTATTTCAGCCTGATCTGCCTCAATTCAGGACGATTTTGGGCCTCGCATCGGAGCTACAGCCGGCTTACGACGGTTCGCGCGCGTACCGCATCGAGGGAGGTCCGGACTTCAACTTCTATTATCGCGACATCGCGTTCATCAGCACCGGGGACGGTATCGGCTATAACTTCCTGCGCGGAGATCATTATCAAGTGGGCGTTTCGATGACCTACGACATGGGGCGCAAGGTCAGTCAGGATTACGCCAACTTGCATGGCATGGGGGATATCTCTCCAGCTCCAGTCGGCAAGGTGTTCGCCTCGTGGGTTATCTCCAGGAAACTCCCTTTGATCCTTCGTGTCGATGCGCGCCAGTTTATTGGCGGCGCTCAAGGCGCGGTGGGTGATATCGCAGTTTATACGCCCCTTCCAGGCAGCTCCCGGACCTTCGTGATGTTCGCCGGACCTTCCGTCACGCTGGCAACCCATCACTACATGCAGGTTGTTTACGGTGTGACGCCGCAGCAATCGGCCGCCTCAGGTCATCCGGTCTACGACTTCGGGCACGACGGCACCAGCGCCGCCGGTGTTGGCTTCAGTGCTACCAAGTTTCTCGGCGACCACTGGCTATTGAACCTCGACGGAGCATTCAACGAGATCAGGGGCAGGCCGGCGCGCAGTCCAATCGTGGAAAGAACCGATCAGCATGTGGTCGTGCTGTCAATCAACTATCACTGGGGACAGCTGTAGCGATCGGTGTCCGCGCGGCCAGGACCGATGAGCGATGTGATCGCTACATCGGTCCGTGGCATAGCCTGCTGCAACTATTGATTGCTGACCGTCAGGCCAGAGGCATCCACTTGCTTGACGCCCGCGACTCGCTGGGCGGCTTGCCTGGCCTGATCGACTGCATCCTCGCTGGGTACAGACCCAGCGAGCGCGACCACACCATCGGATGTCCTCACGTCCACATTGCTATTGGGTGCAGCCGTCGCAATCTCAGACTTCACGGAAGCCGTGATCTGACCGTCTGAAGCGACCGGTGCGCTGCTGGTGGCGGCCACACCGGGATTCATCCCAGCTTCCTGTCCGGCCTGCGCCGGCGCCTGCGCGGGGCTGGTCTTCGAGTGGGCAGCGGACGCAACACGGGTGCGCGCAGTATCCGCGCTGTTGCGCATCTTGGCGATGCCGGGAGGAGCGCGATCCTCGCGATCCCACTTGGCCGAGCTGAACTGATCGCTGATGTCGCCACTATGGGCGCCCTGCGGCGCGACCGCAGGCGGGACCGGCGGTTGCGCTCCCGGGGCAGTCGCAGTCTGATCGGCCGGTGTTTGCACTGCCGGGCTCGGAGTCGGCGCGGTGGCGTCACTGGCGTTCTGATCGGCCGGAGCGGCCAGGGCAGGCGCCGGTGCGTTGCGAGCGAGCTCGCTTGCCTGCTTGGCGCGCACAGCGAATACCGAGACCCCGACGCCGAAGACGACGGCGAGGCCAATGCCCACTACGATTTTGTGAGTTGAATTGGAGTTCATCATGTTGGACTCTCGATTCAGTTGCTGGGTGACGCGCACGTTTTACCGCGCTCAATTTCCAACACCCATAATCCCAACAGAAATCCGCACTTCGCACAGACCTACGCCGCAAACCTATATGTCCGATATCTTATTGATAACGAGCCGGTTTTATTTGCGGTGGCAGCGAGCACCTACAAACTCGTGCGACGAATGTTCTTGGCGCTGTTAGCGGGCGCTGTGAGAGGGACTCACGAATCCTTGCTCGTTAAGGATTGGTTCAGCAAAGATCTGCGTTGCGTGGCACCGGTGAGCGAGCGTTTACCGCGCTGCAATAGACATTGAACAACGACCGGCACGAAGCGACTTTTCAGAATGTACAGTGCCCGCGCGGCAACGCATACGGGGCTTGACCTGTCTGGCTCATCAGGAGTCAGATAGGTGGCAGACGATCTGACTGTGCAGGGAGGCTCTATGGATCGATATCACTTCGTCGCGAGCGCGCTCGCCAGTGCAGGACTTTTAGTTCTGAGTTTTCCGGCCGCATCCAACGAAACACCGGCGCCCGCTGAACATGCGATGCATCATTCCGCCGCCGCCTCCAAGCCGGCTCCGACAGACGCGGAACTTATCGCCAGCGCGATGAAAGCTGCGCCGAAGAAGGTTGCCGAAAACGCTACGATCGTGGCCCCCGATAGCAACGGTGCGATGCGAACCTTGCGCAAGGGGACCAATGGCTTCACTTGCATGCCGGACAACCCGGAGACTCCGGGCCCGGATCCGATGTGTTGGGACAAGAATGCTGGAGACTGGATCGACGCCTACCTAAATCATAAAACGCCACCGGCAGGGAAAGTTGGCTTGATGTATATGCTCGCCGGCGGTACCGATGCCAGTAACACGGACCCTTACGCGTCGAAGCCCACCGCTGCCAATCATTGGATCAAGACCGGACCACACATCATGATCGTGGGTGCCGACGCTGGTTTCTACGACACATACCCAAAGAGCGCGGATCCCGACACTAAAAGCCCATACGTCATGTGGGCCGGCACTCCGTATCAACACTTGATGGCACCCATCCAATGATCAGTTCAGCTATCGGTCGCGAGACACAAATTGGCGTCCCAGCCGGAGTTGAGAAATTCCGCCAGTTTTGCAGCGGATCTCCGCTATGTCGTGACGGGACTCAATGCTTGCCCTGATTGCACGTGGAGCGACGCCGGCAACGACTCTACGTCACCTCTTTGGATAGACCGTGAAAACGTAGTCCTGCTTCTGCACTATCGTGTGGCAGGCGAACCCGCACTTGGCGTCGTTCGCCTGCGGCGGCTGATCCGTCAGCGTGCCGGGCCTGAACGTATCGGAAGCGGTGTCGTACTCGAACTCGGCGTATCCCCAGCCGCCGCTGTCCGCGAACCGCTTGCTGTCCTTCACCATGAAATCAATGTCATGGAGGGTATTGGGTATCAGCGGCTGACCGGGGGCCGCTTCGTTCATTTTCGGATTCCAATGGATCTTGGCCATTTTGGCGCCGTCGGGGAAAGCCTTGCCGTTACCGGGAACACCGGCCTTAAACGCGCCGATCATCGCGGGGTTCCCGAGGATCGCAGCGACCAGCCCTCCGTTCTGGCTGATTGAAATCATCTGCCAGGCCTCGTATCCCCTGAACTCGGAGAACGCGAGCCCATTCGGTACATTGAGGGTGTACCTGTCCTGGGCGGATATTGCGGCCCCGGTAGCCAGGACGGCGAGCATCACCGTAATACCCACACCGATCTGCATGCTTTTGCCCTTCATCGCCGCACTCCTTTTGTTCGGTCAATGAACACGCTGAGCCGATTGTGCCATGAAAGTGTTAATCGGTTTCCATGCCGACGCCCCGGCTGATTCTATCCCTGCGTCGCGAACGCGATAGACGTTGCTCGGCGGAATCAGCCAGTACGACAACTCGTATTCAAACGAAGCGTGCGCGTGAACGAGAGCGGCATGAGAGTATTATCACTCTCCACTGGTGTTCTTGCTCCATGTAATTGCGCAGATTCATTGGTGGGTCGAAACATCCTTGTTTCTTCATTGAGACGGAAAATTAAAACATCAGGTCGGCATCAGGTGGGTGCCGGCATGCGAACTCGTCCACCCGATCGAGAAAGCCAGGAGCTCCGATATGAAGTGGGCAGTCACGCTGTTCGGTCTATTCGTCACCGCCGCGATTGAATCGACCGCCGCGGATCAGCCGTCAGCAGCCTCGTCAACGCTCCTAAACGAGGTGCGCGCGGCGTGCCAGGCCGACGCACAGAACGTGTGTCCCGGGGTGCAGGCCGGTGGCGGCCGAATTCTGAATTGTCTGGCGCAGCACAAGGACACCGTTTCCGACGCCTGCAAGCAGGCTCTCATTAAGGCCCGACAAGCCCAGGGGCAGGGGCAGGGTCAGAGCCAGGATCAGGATCAGGCCCAGAGCCCGGGCCAAAGCCCCAGTCTGGGTCAGAACCAGGAACAGGGTCAGGGACGCAGTCGGAGCCAGGGACAAGGCAAGGATCAGGGACAGACTGCGCCGAGCGCTGCCGCGCAAACGACTTCGGACCACTACTTCCGGATGAAGCGGGTGCAGATCGAGGACTCAGGCAATAAGCTGCCCGCGGCGGTGGACGTGATGATCCCGACCACGTGGCAGATTCAAGGCACCATCCGCGCAATGGGCGGGATGGGTGGTTGCTTTGCGGACCTGGAATCGGTCTCCATTCACGCGCAGAGTGCGGATGGCTCGCTCGTGTTCGAGAGCATGCCCGACTTCACTTTCCAATATGCCGACGACCCCAACACGGTACGCACGATGACCCAGGAGGGTCAGGCCTTTACCAAAGGCGGCATCAAGCCGTGCCCTGTGATCCCGCCCCAACGTGCCACGGATTTTCTTCAGAAGCAGATTATCCCGAAATTTCACGCCGATAAGCGCGTCGTCTCGGTAGATCCCTATCCCGATTTCAATCAGCTGCTGCGCCAGCGTCTGGGTTTGTCCTTGAAGAACACGGGGAACCAGGGGTCCGTACGTACCGATGCGGCGCGGGCGCGCGTCGAATACGATCGCGACGGACGCACCTTTGAGGAATGGGTTACGGTCGCCGAATGGATGCGCCTCTACCCCTCGGGGCGCGGCAATGTTTACGACTGCCACGCAATAATGCTGATGTCGTTCAGCGCACCCAAAGGCCAGCTCGATCGCAACGAAAAGCTATTCAAGCTCATGGCTTTCAATATCACTCATGAGCCGGATTGGGATGCTCGTATCAATGCGATGATCGCCCAGCTCTACCGGCAGCAGCAGATCGAGGAAGCGAAACGTTCACAGATGATCGCGCAGTTCCAGCAGCATGTCGCTGACACCGTCAATGACGTGACCGCCAATTCCATGCGCGGTGCGAATCAGGCGGCTTTTGGCGCCGACCAGAACATCCGTGGCGTGCAGACATTTCGCAATCCGCAAACCGGGGCGACGTTCGAGCTCAGCAACCTGCACGATCACGCCTGGTTGAATGGCACCAACGAATACGTCATGAGTGACGATCCCAATTTCAACCCCAACGGGCAGTTGAATGGGAGCTGGACGTCATTGCAGCCGGTGCGGCCGCAGCCTTAAATAAGAAGGGTCAATACAGGAACCGCTCGCGAAAGGCCATCTCGACCGGCGGTCGCAGCCGCCCGCCGGCAGCGACGGGGATGTCTTCCCGGTGCGCTTTGTGGGCAAAGATAACGAGTCGAGCTGGGCACGCTCCCGCGCTTGACATGCAAGGCGCGACTTGCCTATCATTTAGGCAAGTAAATACTTGCGTATAGAAGATGGTGGAGCGCCACGACACCGACGTGCTGTTCAAGGCCCTGGCCGATCCCAGCCGGCGCAAGCTGCTGGACGTGCTGCATACGCACGACGGCCGCACACTCAACGAGCTGTGCGAACACGTCGATATGACGCGACAAGGCGTGACGCAGCATCTGGACCTGCTGGAGCTGGCTAACCTCGTCGTCACCGTGCGGCGCGGCCGGGAGAAGCTGCACTTCCTCAATCCGGTACCGCTGCAGGGGATCTATGAGCGCTGGATTGCCAAGTTCGAAAAGCCGCGCCTCAAGGCGCTTTCGGATCTGAAACAGCGACTGGAGAAAGCCAATGGCTAGATCGACCTTTGTCTACGTGACCTACATCCGCACCACGCCGGAGAAGCTGTGGTCAGCACTGACCGACGCGGAGTGCATGAAACAGTATTGGTTTGGCATGCACTGCGAAAGTCAGTGGACGGCGGGATCCACGTGGAAGATGGTGTCCAGCGACGGTCAGATCTTCGACGACGGCCAGATCGTCGAGGCCGAGCCGCCACGGCGTTTGGTGATCCGCTGGCAGCACCAGAACAAGCCCGAGCTCAAGGCCGAAGGCGACTCGCTTTGCACGATGGAACTGGAGCCCAGTGGAACGGCGGTCAAGCTTTCCATCACCCACACCATCGAGCGCGATCCCTCGAAATTCATCGCGGCGGTGTCTGGGGGGTGGCCGAAGGTCATCTCAAACCTGAAGTCCTTGCTGGAGAGCGGCTTCACCGCTATGGAGGACCCGTACCCGACGGGCAATCCCAGCGGCCGCCGGTGACACCCCATTGAGAGCACTCACTGCCGCGGCACGATAGATGGACTGATATTTCATAACCGAGACCTTGTACTGACGATGCGAACTGCGCATAAAGTGCCACGCATCACTTGCTGTAACCAGAGCCCTGCGCTCGAGCCCTGGGCCGCGTTGCGGCTTCAGTTTGTAGAATCCTAAGATCCGCACCAAGGGGCTCCATGGCCGAACCTCGCTACCGCTGGATAATTGTCGCCGCTGGCGCGGTCATGGGCTGCATCGCGCTCGGCGCAATGTTCTCGCTCCCCGTGCTGCTGCGGCCGATCGCAGCCAACACGGGCTGGTCTACGACCGGCGTGTCGGCCGCAATGACCGTCGGATTTCTCGCAATGGCAGTAGGCAGTGCCGCGTGGGGCGCTCTGAGCGATCGGATCGGCGCGCGGTGGACCTGCGTGATCGGATCTCTTCTATTGGGCGCCGGCCTCGAGCTTGCGAGCATGGCGCCATCGCTGACCGGATTCCAACTTGCGTTCGGGTTGCTGGTGGGCGTGGCCACCTCGGCGATCTTCGCGCCAATGATGGCCTGCGTGACCGGCTGGTTTTCGACGCAGCGGAGCCTGGCGGTATCACTGGTATCAGCGGGGTTCGGCGTCGCACCACTGACGATGTCGCCTTGGGTCGCCCGGCTGGCGAGCTCACATGACTGGCGGCAAGTGCTTCAAATCGTGGCGGTGCTGGTGCTGTCCGTACTGCTGCCGGTCTCGTTTCTGGTGCGCCGGCCGCCAGCGCTCGAGGATGCGTCCCCACAGGGAGGCGACGCTGTGAGCCGGGAGCCCGCGATGCCGATCGGGCAGCTAATCCGATCGCCGCAATTCATCGCGTTGGCGCTCACCAATTTCTTTTGCTGCGCGACGCACTCTGGACCCATCATCCATACCGTGAGCTATGCCGTGACCTGCGGTATCCCGCTGGCCACGGCAGTGACCATTTACAGTGTGGAAGGACTCGCGGGTCTCGGCGGGCGCATCGCATTCGGGCTGGCGGGCGACCGGTTCGGCGCGCGGCGCACGCTGATCACCGGCCTCTTGATGCAGGCGTTTTTCGCGGCGTCATATTACTTTGCCAGTTCGCTAAGCGTGTTCTACGCAGTGGCTGTTGTCTTCGGATTTACGTACGGCGGCGTGATGCCGCTGTACGCGGTACTGGCGCGCGAGAACTTCCCGCTGCGGATGATGGGCACCGTAATTGGCGGTACCGCGATGGCGGGGAGCCTCGGCATGGCCACCGGCCCGGTGCTCGGCGGGTGGCTCTACGATACGTTTGGCGGCTACGGCTCGCTGTACCTTGTGGCTTGGGGGTTCGGGATAATTGCGGTGATGATGGCGATGACATTCAGGCCGGTGGAGCAAAATCACGACGCCGCAATGACTGCGCCGCTGCGAAGGGCGTCGCTGTGAGGAATGACGGCTCCAGCGGCGACGAGGCTTGATTGTTGTGGTGCGGCCATGTCCCGTAGCGTAGCCAGGCGGTGCCCAACCCCTGTTCAGCGTGCTGACACCGGTCTACAACGACGCCGAGCATCTGGCTCAATGCATCGAAAGAGTGTTTATCGCAGACCTATTCGAATTGGGAATATCTCATCGTCAATAACTGCAGCACCGATGAATCCGGCGACATCGCGCGTATTGACCTTGCTATCGTGTCGCTTGGTGCGCCGGCCTACGTATTCTGGCGCTACCATGCACCAGCTATTGAAGCCGAATCAGTAATTAATTGAGGCGAATCATGGCAAGCAAAGACAATCGCGTGACGATGCTGCCACTCGTGCTCGCATTCTTCGTCATCGCTGCAAGCGATGCTTCGGCGACGGACCTGTATCCGCCTGCTCGCTTTTCGTCTCCGGACCGGGCAGAAAAATTGCAAAAGGCGTTTCCGACGATCGACGAGATATTCCGCCGCTACGCGGCGGACAAGCATATACCGGGTATGGTCTGGGGGATCGTGATCGACGGACGATTGGCACATGTGGCCACGTTCGGCGTACAGGATTTGAAAACCAATACTCCGGTGACCGCGACGACCGATTTTCGCATCGCCTCAATGACTAAGAGCTTTACGGTGCTTGCCATCCTAAAATTGCGCGACCAGGGGAAACTCTCCCTGGAAGACCCCGTGTCGAAGTGGATCCCCGAGTTCGCAAATATCGAACTGCCCACACGCGACTCCGCGACCTTGAAGATACGCCAGCTGATGAGCCACAGCGCGGGCCTCCCGGAGGACAATCCATGGGCGGACCAGCAGCTGGCTGCCAGCGATGCGGACCTCACGCAATGGTTGCGCCAAGGGATTCCTTTCTCGACGCCGCCGGGCACCCGATATGAATACTCTAACTATGCATTCGGCCTCCTCGGCCGCATCGTGACCAAGGCGGCCGGAATTCGCTACGACCGGTACGTGCAACGAGAGATCATCGCCAAGCTGCACATGGACTCTACGACATTCGACTTTTCGAAGGTCCCGAAAGAGCGGCGTGCGATCGGCTACCGGCTACAGCCTGACGGTACCTACCTCGAGGAACCCCCGCTTCCGCAGGGGGCTTTCGGCTCAGCCGGCGGACTGCTAACGACCGCGGACGACCTTGGGCGGTACATTGCCTTTCACCTGTCGGCCTGGCCGCCTCGCGATGACCCTGACACGGGACCTGTGCGCCGAAGCTCCGTTCGCGAAATGAGCCACCGGTGGACGCCATCGAACCTAACCGCACGGCGCGTGGATGGAAAGCTGCAGGTCATAGACGCAGGGTACGGCTATGGCTTGCGCATCGCGACCGACTGCCGCTTTGAGCGCATCGTCTCCCATAATGGAGGGCTGCCCGGTTTTGGCTCAACGATGGCGTGGTTGCCAGACTATGACGTCGGCATTTTCGCCATGGCAACTTTGACCTACTCCGGCCCTTCCGAGGCGGTAAACAGCGCTTGGGACGCCTTGTTACAGACAGGCGGTTTGCAGCGACGCGAAGTACCAGCGTCGCCGATTCTGGTGCAAATGCGCGAGCATGTCCTCAATTTGTGGAAACACTGGGACGATGCGGAGGCGAAAGAGGTCGGCGCAATGAATCTGTTGCTGGATGCGCCGTCCGCGCAGCGACAAGAAGAAGTCCGGACATTGCAAAACGAGGTCGGGGAATGCACGGCTGCGGGGCCGGTGATCGCAGAGAACTGGCTGCGCGGCCAGGTCAACCTGACATGCGCCAACGGTACCGTAGGAGCCTTCTTTACGATGGCGCCGACAAAGCCGCCGACGATCCAATATCTGAGTTACCGCAAAATTCCATCCGACACGGTCAGGCTAGGGGCCCCAACCGGCGCGCCAGCTGGGGTCAGCTGTGCCGACGGGTTGTGAATCGGGTCAGTTCTGCCGATCCGTTGAGGCCCCATTACCTGTGTGCCTGGTAGGACGTGCGGGGCCATTCACAGCTTCCGATTGCGAGTGACAGCAAACCGAGGAAATTTGGGGTGCCAGGGGTGGAATTGAACCGCCGACACGCGGATTTTCAGTTCAAGGTCAAGACGAACGATGTCATTGATTCAATAGCGAAACCTTCCGCTACTACGTCCAATATCTCTGCGAGAAACGGGCACTTAAGGCCCTGATTCCCCGAGATAGCGCCACTTAATATCGGGCACTGCTTCCCGCGGGGGCCCGGTCTCGACGAAACACGCCGGTGAATTTGATTGCTCGAGACGGGGTTTTACCGGAGGAATGCCTTACGCCGTCAGGAAGCGGAATGGGATATGCGTCACAGCTCGATCTAGAAAACGTGATCCGGGTTCGCAGTTCAAATAGTGATCCTAACCATAACATGGCGCACGCCAATTGCGGCCTTATGGATCTTGTGCGGCCTTATGGATCTTGCGGTCGATGGATCAGTGCCGACCACGGCGTTACGAAGAAGCAGAAGGAAGCGGTGAGCGCTGAGCTGTTGCGGCAGCCTACCGCCGCGCCAAACCCTATCTCCGCGCCGGCTGCAGGCGTTCACGCGCCCAGCACGGTCTTGAACCCGCTCGTGGAGAGCGCTTCGCGATCAAGACATGATGCGCTTCGAGCCGCTCAAGGAAAGCCTGGCAAGCTTCACATGAGTCGCTTAAGGAGCGAGCATCGCGGCCAGCTGGTCACGGCCGCTATCGGCGTCGCGCTGACTCTCGCGATGGGCCTGGTGGTACTCTTCGGCTATCGGCTCGTCACGCACATCCGCGCGAGCATCAATGCACTGCAGGCGGCGAGCGCTCTGCAAAGCTACCCCGACGAGATCGCTGCTCAACTAGGTGCACTGTGCGACCGTCTCGAGGCTCGCGCCGATGCCGGTCAAGCGCTCGCGGATCTGCAGAACATGGTCAGGCGTTTCGATCGGAATGTTAGCCAGCTTTCCGACTCCGGAGACGACTCGCCGCAGGTCGCCCAGGCGGTCCTGCTGTGGCACCAATACCGCCAGGTAATCGATCCGGTCATCGCTTTCAGGGGGCAGCCCTACGCGGATTCCGTTACCGCAGAGACCACGTTCTCGCCCAAAGGCCGCGAGCACTATGCCGCGGCGGAGCGCGCGCACGAGTTCGCGGCGGACCAGACCAAGGCATTGCAGGCCCAGCTCATGGATCTCGCCGCGACGATCCGGGACACTTCCTCAGATGCCGCACTGCGCTTGCGCACCCTGCTGTTTGCAGGTGTGGTGGCAACACTGGTGCTGGCTGCCGCCGCGGCTTGGTTCCAGCTCATGCGCTCGCGGCTTCTGAGAACACAGGCCGAGTTGCAGGTGGCTCATGAAGCCCTGGTGCGTGCCTCGCGTCAGGCCGGAATGGCTGAAGTTGCCAGCAGTGTGCTCCACAACGTCGGCAACGTCTTGAACAGCGTCAACGTGTCCGCGACATTGCTCGATGAGCGGATCCAGACTTCAAAGGCTTCCGGACTCGCCCGAGTCGCCGTGATGCTCGAAGAGCAAGGGGATCAACTGGGATCCTTCATAGCGAGTGACGAGCGCGGGAAACGACTGCCCACTTACCTTGCACAGCTCTCTTCCCAGCTCCTGGCCGATCGCGAGGCCGCACTTAAGGAATTGGCATCGCTGACTAAGAGTGTCGAGCACATCAAGGACATCGTCAGGATGCAGCAGAGCTACGCGACGCACGGCGGCGTGGTGGAGAGTGTGGCTGTCGCGGATCTGGTAGATGACAGTGTGCGGCTGAATGCGGAAGCGTTCTCCCGCCATGGGGTCACGCTCGCGTGCGAATTTGAGGAGGTGCCCGCCATCACGGTAGATAAACACCGGGTGCTGCAGATTCTGGTGAATCTCATTCGCAACGCCAAATATGCCTGCGAGGACTCGGGGCGAAGCGACAAGCGCATCACGATTCGCGTCACTCCGTGTGCACTCGGGGTCGCGATCGCGGTGATCGACAACGGCGTGGGAATCCCAGCCGAGAATATGACTCGAATCTTCACGCACGGGTTCACCACCCGGGCCGGCGGCCATGGCTTTGGACTGCACAGCGCAGCGCTCTCCGCTCAGGAGCTCAAAGGCTCACTGGGCGTCGCCAGCGATGGGCCGGGATGCGGAGCCACCTTTACCCTCGAACTACCAATCACTCCTGCGAAGTACTCGCTATGACCTCCTTCGGTGGACCTCTGGCTCTTCGGGTGCTCACGATCGATGACAATCCGGCCATCCACGAGGACTTCAAGAAGATTCTGAGCCGAGATACCCAAGCGGACACAGCACTCGCCGCGGAGGAGGCGCTATTGCTGGGGGAGGCGCTCCCGCAGACCGAGGACGCTCGCTTTGAACTCCACAGTGCGCTTCAGGGTGAGGCGGGTGTGGAGCTCGCTCGACGGGCACGGGCTGAGGGGCGTCCCTTTGCCGTGGCCTTCGTCGACATGCGCATGCCTCCAGGTTGGGATGGTTTAAAGACAATCGAACAGCTGTGGAAAGTCGATCCGGATGTACAAGTCGTCATCTGTTCGGCCTATACGGAGTACGGGTGGTCGGAGCTGCGCTCCCGGCTCGGTCCTTCCGACAAGCTCCTGGTCCTGAAAAAGCCGTTCGAATCGATCGAGGTGCTGCAGGCGGCAAGCGCCTTATGCCGCAAATGGCACAACGAACGGATGCTCCGGCGCCATGTGGAGGATCTGGAGCACGTCATCGCGGCGCGCACAAAGGGACTGGAAGCGGCGAACCACCAATTGCAGCAGCTCGCGACCCACGATGTGCTCACCGGGCTCCCCAATCGGGTCATCCTGCACGACCGGCTCGAACAAGCAATCGCTCACGCCACCCGCGAACAACACGAATTTGCCGTACTTCTGCTCGATCTCGATCGCTTCAAGGTGATCAACGACTCCTTGGGGCATGGCGCAGGCGATGAGCTGCTGAAAGAGGTCGCGCAGCGCCTAAAGGGCGTCGTGCGCAGCATCGACACCCTAGTGCGTCTTGGGGGCGATGAATTCGTGATCGTGATGGCATCGATCCAGAGTCGCGATCAGGTTCCCGCGATCGCCACCCGGGCGATTGAGGTACTGAAACCGCCGATCCGTTTACAGGGAGTCGATGTGCGAACTTCCGCAAGCATCGGCATAGCCTTTTATCCCAGCGACGGGGTCACCGTCGAGTTGCTGCTCGCGCACGCCGATTCGGCTATGTACAGCGCTAAGCAGAGCGCGCACGGCACCTACCAGTGCTTTGCCACTTCAACGAGCACCTCCACACGCGATCGGGTCAAATTCGAGAGCGAATTGCACGCGGCACTCGCTGCAGGGCAGTTCGAGCTGCACTATCAACCTAAAGTCGACACGGCTTCGGGCCGGGTGCATAGCGCGGAAGCCCTGATCCGATGGCGACATCCCGTGCACGGGCTGCTGCTGCCGGGGGATTTCATTCCCATTGCCGAGG
>Ga0302326_10001584_pt1 | contig 57450 bp, 46 predicted proteins | sample Palsa_T0_3_FD_202264 | JGI IMG/M metagenome (GOLD analysis project Ga0302326, IMG submission 202264) | Peat permafrost microbial communities from Stordalen Mire near Abisko, Sweden - Palsa_T0_3 | ecosystem: Environmental > Terrestrial > Soil > Palsa > Peat permafrost | place: Sweden: Abisko...
ATTCACATAGTTGAACGCCGAATTGGTTGAATTCGGTGCGGGATAGAGATCGGCTACCTGAACGCCAGGATTATTGATCAGCTGCGCCGGAATGACGTCGCAAACTGATCCAGCCAACTGGCTGCCATCGGGCTCCACAGGTTCAGGCGTATAGGTGCCAGGTACGCATTGGAAGTTCGTGGGTTCTGCTCCCGTCGCGTACGGGTTCGTGAGTGTCAACCCAAACGGATTACTGGTGAGGTTGTAATTGCCACTGGCATCCGGCGTCAGTTCCGCAGTCGTCGGCACAAAACCCGTGAAGGTCACGCCCTCGCGCTGCATCTTCGCCTGATAGTCCGCGAAGAAAAACGTCTTATCTTTCTTAATCGCTCCCCCGAAGGACCCACCGAACTGATTCAGATTGAATTTCTGGGGCGACGTGCCGAAATATGGATCCGCATCGAGCTTCGTGTTGCGGAAGTACTCAAAGAGCGAGCCGTGAAATTTGTTCGCGCCTGATTTCGTTGTGACTAACACGGTCGGACCTGCGCGCTCTCCATATTCCGCGGAGTAGTTGTAAGTCAGAACTTTGAATTCCTCAATGTCGTCCAGCGACGAGAAGATCGCAATTCCGCCTTCATCGAGCTGGTTGTTGTCGTTGCCGTCAAGCAGCCAATCGGTCTCCTGTTCGCGAGAACCGCCAACCGAAAGTGAGAATGATCCGCGCGTCGCCGCTTCGCTGCTGGCGGCGTTGGTGAAGAAACTGACCGGACTGGTGGACGCGGTCGTGCCCGGCGTGAGAGTCGCCAGCTGCACGAAGTTGCGGCCATTCAAAGGGAGTTCGGCTACTTCCTGGGCGGTGATGACCTGGCCCAGAGTTGGAGTCGTCGTCTCCACCGCGACTTCGGTGGCGTTCACTTCAACGCTGGAAGCAACCGATGCAGGCACAAGCTTGAAATCGAGTTCGCGGTGCTCGTCAATTTGCAGGCGAACGTCTTTCACCTGGGAAAGCTTGAAGCCCGTGGCTTCCACCTTGATCGAGTAATCGGCAACGCTGAGCAAAGGAACCAGGAAGTGTCCGGTGTCGTCGGTGATCGCCTCGCGGGAGATGTTGGTGGCTTGGGCGGTGACAGTGATGTTGGCACCGGCCACAACCGCGCCGGAATTGTCTGAAACCGTGCCCGAGAAGCTGCCGGTCGCCTGACCGTGAAGATGCGGGCTGAACAGAAAGACCAACGACGCAAATAACGCCGTACAACGCACCTTGTGGTTCGACATTTTCTGAACCCCTTTCGTACGTGCCACCGCAAAACAAAAAGACCCTCCCTCTTCGCTTGAAGTTGGGAGGTTCCCGGAGTGTAAGCACGGCTTATAAATTGCCGCTTAGCGCTAAGTCAAGAATTTTCGCTGGCGAGCGAGCTTTGTCGCCGCTCATTCTTTGGCAGAGAGTTATGAAAAAAACTACTCCGTTTCGTTGATTGTTAAGAAACCGACATAAGTGCGCGGAGACTCAAGATCGAGCAACCCATTCGGCGTCAAAGCGGGCGCGGTCGTAAAAGGATTTTTGCGTTCCCACGCCGGTGGTGGACAAGCCAGCATAGAGATTCGCGCGACGAACCGCTTCCCGTTCTGGAACTCCCTCAGCAAGAAATACGGCGAAGCTGCCAATGAAGGCGTCGCCGGCGCCGGTGCTGTCGACAGCATTGACCGCAAACGCCGGAGCGTGCTCGCTCTCGGCCCGGCCCGCGACCAGCGATCCGTTCGCTCCCAGCGTGATGATGACGCGTCGAATGCCGCCAGCCACTAACTTCTCCGCGCAAGTCTTCGCGTCTTCGATGTTTGTCACCGGGCAGCCGGTAATCGTCTCGGCTTCAGTCTCGTTGGGAACGAAATAGTCGAGATCCTTCAGCGCGCCCAGGTCCACTGGTTGTGCGGGAGCGGGATTCAGGATGCAGCGGATGCCGTGCCGGCGCGCGAAAGTTATCGTGTAATAAACCGTCTCCAGTGGAATTTCAAACTGCAGCACGATGCAATCAGCGGCTTTCAACATCTCAGCCGCGGCCTCGACGTCGGCGGGCTTCAGCGCGTCATTCGCCCCCTTGACCACCAGAATGCGGTTCTGGCCGTTGGGCTCGACGAAGATGGGCGCGACACCGCTCGACAGGCCCTCAACTTGCTTCACATGCGTGGCATCGATTCCCTGCTGGCGGAAGTTTTCAATGGTTGCCGGACCGAAGAGGTCGCTGCCCACCCGCGCCACCATAAAAACCTCCGCGCCGCAGAGACGCGCGGCCACGGCCTGATTCGCGCCTTTGCCCCCGAATCCAAGATCGAATTTCTGCCCGAAGATGGTTTCGCCGGGCTTGGGGAATTGATTCGTGAATGTCGTCAGGTCAACGTTGGCGCTGCCGACCACTGCAATTCGCGGGCGCTTTGCCATGATCGTGTTCGTCGTCTCCGGAACCGAAAGTCAGGGCGAGTCTATGCAGCGCACCCGGAATGTGTCAACGTGGCTGAGAGCGTTAACCGCGGGCACCGGGTAACACGGAGGAAGTGCGACAGGCTAATACTCTGTGTAACTCCGTGTCCTCTGTGGTTATGAATTCCTGGGTATTGAATCGTCACGATGAGGCCGGCGGTGTTTCTGCTATAGTTTCGTTCCGCGATGATTCAGCTCTGAACAGCCAAATTCGGGGAGGACCAAATGGCTCGCAATGTCCGCTGCGCCCTGATTCAAGCCAGCAACGCGATCAGTACGGAACGCCCGCTGGCGCAGATCAGAAAGGCGATGATCGACAAGCACCTGAAGCTGATCGAGCAGGCCGCGCGCAAAAGGACGCAGATCCTCTGCCTGCAGGAACTCTTTTATGGGCCCTATTTTTGTGCCGAGCAGAACGCACGCTGGTACGAGCTGACCGAGGGCGTGCCCGACGGACCCACGACGCGACTGATGCAGAAGGTCGCGAAGAAGCACCGCATGGTGATTGTCGTTCCCGTCTATGAAGAGCAGATGCCGGGCGTTTACTTTAACACCGCCGCGGTCATCGACGCCGACGGCCGTTATCTCGGCAAATACCGCAAGCATCACATCCCGCACTGCCACCCCGGGTTCTGGGAGAAATTTTATTTCACCCCGGGCGATCTCGGATATCCCGTCTTCGAGACCAAATATGCCCGCGTGGGAGTTTACATCTGCTACGACCGTCATTTTCCCGAGGGCGCGCGCATTCTGGGATTGAACGGCGCCGAAATTGTTTTTAATCCGTCGGCCACGGTCGCCGGCCTTTCGGAATATCTGTGGGAACTGGAACAGCCGGCGCATGCCGTGGCCAACGGCTATTTTGTGGGAGCGATCAACCGTGTCGGAACCGAGAAGCCGTGGAGCATCGGCGAATTCTACGGCAAGAGTTATTTCTGCAACCCGCGAGGCAGGATCATCGCGCAGGCCAGCCGCGACAAAGACGAAGTCGTGGTCGCGGATCTCGACCTCGACATGATCGCCGAGGTCAGGAAAGTCTGGCAGTTTTTCCGCGACCGCCGGCCGGACAGCTATGGGCCGCTCACCACGCAAAGCGGAGGGATTCAGTAATTGAAGAATTGAGCAATTGGGAAATTTGCCTATTAAGTAATCTGACAGCGGCAGTTGCGCCTGTAGTGGTTTTCAAATTTCCCAATTACCAATTTTCCCAATTTCTCAATTCTCATGAAGCTCAACGGCGCCGAAACTCTCTCCCTTGTCGAATCCAGCCCTCTGTACAACGAAGATCTCGCGCCCACCACGGCCGAGCGCCGGCATTGGGGAACTTACAACTTTGCCGCGCTGTGGATTTCGATGTCGGTCAATATCCTCACCTACATGCTGGCCGCCAGTTTGATTCGAGGGGGAATGAACTGGAAGCAGGCGGTCGCCACCATTTTCTTGGGAAATGTCATCGTGCTGGCGCCGATGCTGCTGAATTCGCATCCCGGAGCGAAGTACGGAATTCCCTTCCCGGTGCTGGCTCGCGCTTCGTTCGGAGTGCTGGGCGCGAACTTCGCAGCTGTTCTGCGCGCGCTGGTGGCCTGCGGATGGTTCGGCATTCAGGCTTGGATTGGCGGCGAAGCCATCAGCACCTTGCTCGCGACTCTCGCTCCCAGTTGGAAGAATTTTTCCCACGGACCTGCAGTTTGCTTCTTTCTTTTCTGGCTGATCAATCTCGTCGTTGTGCTCAAAGGAATCGACTACATCCGCGCTCTGCAGGGCATCAGCGCGCCGATTTTGCTGGGCGTCGGATTGCTTCTCTTGGGGTGGGCCTATCACGCGGCCGGCGGATTCGGTCCAATGTTTTCCGTGCCGTCGCGGTTCACGAGTTTTCCCGCATTCCTGAAGTTCCTGATTCCCGCGCTGAACGGCACCGTGGGATTCTGGGCCACGGTTTCGCTGAATATTCCCGACTTCACGCGGTTCGCGCGCAATCAGCGCGATCAGATGACGGGGCAAGCCTTGGCTCTGCCCATGACCATGACGCTCTATTCTTTCGTGGGAATCGTGGTGACGTCTGCCACCGTGGTTATCTACGGAACTGCGATCTGGGATCCGGTGCAACTGCTCAGCCGCTTTCATTCGCCCGTAGCCGTGGTGATCTCGCTGATCGCAATTCTGCTGGCGACGCTCAACGTCAACATCGGCGCCAACGTAGTCTCACCAGCAAATGATTTCTCGAACCTGTGGCCGCGCGGCATCAGTTTCCGCACGGGCGGCGTCATCACTTGTTTCATGGGCATAGCGCTGATGCCGTGGAAGCTGCTCTCTAGTTACAGCACGTTCATCATGGGCTGGCTGGGCGGTTACGCGGCATTTCTGGGGCCTGTGGCAGGAATCATGATCTGCGATTACTTCGTCATCCGCCGGCGAGTATTGCAAGTGAACGACCTGTATTTGCGCGGCGGGATCTACGAATATTCGCGCGGCTTCAACTGGCGTGCAGTAATTGCGCTGGGGCTGGGAGCAGGCACCGCACTCGCAGGCCGGGCTGTTCCGCCGGTGCGCGCGCTGTATGACTATTCCTGGTTCGTGGGCTTCGCGGTTTCGTTCGCAGCCTATTACGCGATGATGAAGCTGGAGCGGCAGTCTGCCCTTGCTCCGCGAGATGCAATCTAAGCTCGCTGTCGCGCTTTCAGGAACTCCGGCAGCACGTCGCGCTCGTAGACGTCCAGTGTCTGCTCTTCGTTCCCGCACATCAGGTAAATGTTGAACTGGGTCACGCCCACAGCAGCAAGCGCATGCAACTTTTCGCGGTGAGCCTCGGCCGGACCAATTACGCAAAATCGGTCCACTACTTCATCGGACACAAAATCTGCGTTTTCGCTCTCGACTTCGCAGTGGTGCTGATAGTCATACTGGCCCCGGCTCTTCACGTAAGAAGTAAGCGCCGGCGGCAACTCCTCGGGCTTGTATTGACGAATTAAATCCATCACGTGGTTCGACACCAGCGCTGGAAACCAGCGGACGCGTTCGCGGCACAGATTCATATCGTTGGAAACCCAGACGGGCGCAGCCGACATGAATTCAATCTTCGACGCATCGCGCCCCACGGAGCGAGCGCCTTCTTTCACAAACCCTATGCACCACTCGATCAACGCGGGATCGGCAAATTGCAGAATGATTCCGTCAGCGACTCGCCCGGCCATGTGCAGCACCTTAGGGCCGTAGCCTGCAATCCACACTCGCGGCGCTTCTTTTGCCCAGGTAAGGCGCGTGGGTTGCCCGTCGTGCAGCACTTCTTTGCCGGAAGTGAGATCGCGGAACTCCGCAACCGCAGCCTCTAGCTGCGACCAACTTACGGGTTTCTTGCCCATCACACGCCGGGAACTGTCGCCGCGGCCGATGCCGAGTTCCATGCGTCCGCCAGAAATCAAATTGAGCGTGGCGAACAGGCTGGCAGTCACCGTCAAATCTCGCGTCGCGGGATTGGTGACGCACGTACCCAGCCGCATGCGCTCCGTGTTGGTCGCCATCAGCGTCAGCAGCGGATACGGTTCCTTCCACAGAACGTGAGAATCGAAAATCCAGCCGTATTCAAATCCGGCCTCTTCGGCCTGCCGCGTGAGGCCGACAATGCGTTCGATCGAGATGTCAGGTTTTAGCGCGATGCCGAAATGCATGGCCGGTCCCTTTCGTCGAGGTGCTCTGGCGAACTGCTAGGGAAGAACGAGTGTGAATAACTAAAGGGCGGCAGTGTAGCATAGAATTCCTTTCTCATCTCAGGGCGTGGCGCAGAGCCTGCGGAGGACTCGATGGGTTTCGACACGATCATCAGAAACGGTTCCGTGGTAACGGCGACCGATACATACGCGGCGGATATCGCCATCGTGAACGGCAAGATCAATGCGATTGGAACGAACCTTCCGGCGGAGAATGCCACGAAGATCCTGGACGCGTCCGGCAAGCTCCTTCTACCAGGCGGCATCGATGTTCACACTCACCTCGACATGCCGTTCGGGGGCACCACCAGCGCCGACGACTTTGAAACCGGCACGCGGGCCGCTGCATTCGGCGGCACCACCACGCTCATCGACTTCGCGATTCAATACAAAGGCCAGGCCCTGCGCCAGGCCTTCGATACCTGGATGAGCAAGGCCGCGAGCAAGGCCGTCTGCGATTACGCTTTCCATTGCATCGTGACCGACATTTCCGGCGGGCAGCTTTCGGAAATGAATGATCTGGTGCACGAAGGCGTAACCAGCTTCAAGCTGTTCATGGCGTATCCCGGCGTCTTCATGCTCGATGATGGCAGCATCTTCAAAGCGCTGCAGACCACGGCGAAGAATGGCGGGATGGTTTGCATGCACGCGGAAAACGGCAGCGCGATTGACGTAATCGTGCAGCAGGCCTTGGCCGAGGGCAAACGAGCGCCGAAATATCATGCGCTGACTCGCCCTACCACTGCCGAGGCCGAGGCCGTCGGGCGCGCCATTGCGCTGGCGGAGATGGCGGGCGCGCCCATCTACATCGTGCATTTGAGCTGCAGTGACGCGCTCGAAAAAATTCGCGAGGCGCGCGATCGCGGACTTCCCGTCTACGCTGAGACCTGCCCCCAATACCTGTATCTCTCGCTGGAGAACATGGATGCGCCCGGTTTTGAAGCAGCGAAGTATGTTTTCACTCCGCCGCTGCGCGAGAAATGGCATCAGGAAAAGCTCTGGAACGGCCTCAAGCACGATCATTTGCAAGTGGTCTCCACTGACCACTGTCCGTTTTGCTTCAAGGAACAAAAGGAAATGGGGCGCGACGATTTCACGAAAATTCCGAACGGTGGTCCCGGCATCGAGCACCGGATGAGCTTGATCTACTCTGGCGGGGTAGCCAGCGGGCGGTTCAGCGCCAACCGTTTCGTGGAACTGGTTTCGACTACCCCCGCCAAGTTGTTCGGACTATACCCGCGCAAAGGGACGATTGCTGTCGGCAGCGACGCCGACCTGGTGATTTTCGATCCCAAACGCAAGCACACAATCAGCGCTAAGACTCACCACATGCGGGTCGATTACTCGATGTTTGAAGGCATCGAGGTTACAGGCATGCCCGACGTCGTTCTATCGCGAGGCAGAGTGGTTATCGAAGGCGACAAATTCATGGGGCGGGCGGGAGAGGGAGAATTTCTGCGGCGCGCAACTTATGCGGAAGTGAACGGCTAACGCTCGGCAATCTCACCTGGGGTTTCTAGCCTTGTGGCTTCTCGCGAAGAAGAGTACAGTTACTCGTTTTCCAAGGGAGAACGCGATGTTCACGCCGCCGAGTCCGACGATAGCGTTGTTGATGACGATCGCCAGCGCCATCTGCTGGGGTTCCTGGGCGAACACTTACAAGGGCGTCAAGAATTACCGTTTCGAGCTTTTTTATTGGGATTATGCCATCGGCATTTTCTTGAGTTCTCTGATCCTCGCTCTCACCTTGGGGAGCAGCGGCCACGACTCCTCGAGTTTCGTAAATAATGTACAGGCAGCGGACGCTTCCAACATCGCCTCCGCTCTCGTCGGCGGAGCCATATTCAATCTGGCGAATCTTCTGCTTGTGGCAGCCGTCGACTTGGCTGGACTGGCGGTCGCATTTCCGGTAGCCATCGGTATCGCACTCGTGGTGGGCGTTGTGTTGAACTTCATTCTGCAACCTAAGGGCAGCGGCCTGCTTTTGGCCGGCGGCGTTGTGTGCGCGCTGATTGCGGTGGTTCTCGATGGCAAAGCCTACGGCAGCCTGATTCGGGCCGGGCGGGGGGCGTCGCGCAAGAGCATCGTGCTGTGCGTGGTCTCTGGAATCCTGATGGGATTGTGGAGCCCGTTCTCAACCTACGCGATGACCCGCGGGCACTCGCTCACGCCTTATAGCGCGGTCACTTTTCTCACGCTGGGAGCGCTGCTGTCCTGTTTTATTTGGAATGTTTATTTCATGAAGCGGCCGCTGGTTGGCGATCCTGTAAGTTTCAGCGGATTTTTCACTGGCCCGCCTTCCGGCCATTTGCTTGGACTGATCGGCGGTTGCGTGTGGGGCGTAGGCACAGTGCTGAATCTCACGGCAGGCAAATTGACTGGGCAAGCCATCTCGTATGCCATCGGTCAATCATCGCCCATGGTCGCGGCTCTGTGGGGAGTGCTGGCGTGGAAAGAATTTGCCGGCGCGGGAAAGAGCGCCAAAGTTTATCTTGCCCTCATGTTCGTTTTCTATGGGCTGGCAATTCTGCTGGTCGCGCGCGCAAACGGATGAGCGCCCTTTTGATTCCGCTGAGCGCTACAGCAACATGCCGGCAATGGATGCCGACATCAGATTGGCCATCGTCCCGGCCAGCATGGCCCGGATGCCAAGCCTCGCCAGTTCGCCCCTCTTGTTCGGCGCCAGAGCGCCAATCCCGCCGATCTGAATTCCGATTGAACTGAGATTCGCGAACCCGCACAGCGCGAACGTGGCGATGGTGAATGAGCGCGGATCGAGCGTGCCCTTGATCGTGCCTAACTGAGCGAAGGCGACAAATTCGTTGATCACCATGCGCGTGCCGAGCAAATTCCCGATCGACGCGGCATCGTGCCACGGAACTCCAATCAGCCAGGCGATCGGCGCGAACGCCCAGCCAAATACCTGCTGCAGACTGTAGGGAAACCACGAAACGTGGATGTGCGCCCAACCCATCATGGCGTTGGCGAGCGCCAACAGAGCAATGAACGTGATCAGCATCGCGCCCACGTTCAAGGCCAGGTGCAGGCCGTCGACCGTGCCGCGCGCAATGGCGCCGAGCACGTTGGACTCTTTTTCCATGGCCGGCATCTGCACTCGTCCGGCAGTGAGCGGCATTTCGGTTTCGGGCACAAGCATCTTCGCGATGAGCAGCGTGCCGGGCGCGGTCATAATGACGGCCGTGAGCAGATTCTTCGGGTCGGCGCCGCCCACGTGAATATAACCGGCCATCATGCCTCCGGAAATGTGGGCCATGCCGCTTGTCATCACGGTCATGAGCTCAGACTGCGTCAACTCCGGAAGAAATGGCCGGATCGTAAGCGGGGCCTCGGTCTGGCCCATAAAAATGCTGGCCGCAAGATTGAGCGATTCGGCCCCGCTGGCGCCCATGACGGTCGTCATTACCCAGGCGCCCGCGCGGATGATCAACTGCATGACGCCTAAGTGGTAGAGCACAGCAAAAAATGCGGCGATGAAGATAATCGTCGGCAAGACTTGGAAGGCGAAGATGAATCCGAGCGACGACGTCTGTTTACCGAGATCGCCAAAAATAAATTCCGAACCGTAATAGGAAAAATCAAGGAGGTGCTTGGCTCCCGCACCCAGCCAGCCGAAGAGGGCTTCTCCCCTTTGCGTCTTGAGGACAAAAATCGCCATGGCGAACTGCAGGCCAAGACCCCACGCCACCGTTTTGACACGGATGGCACGGCGGTTGGTGGAGAAAGCGTAGGCGAGCCCGAGCATGGTTAACAGGCCAAGAATTCCCGTGAATCGTCCCATCAGTTTTCTCCCCCGGATTTCTCGATGAGTCTATGCTCGATCACCCTATGGATGAGCGGTCTCTTGCGGGGCGCGGAGTCGGCCACTTCGCAACTCGCTTCGATCAATTGGGTGGCATGCGCCACGCGCGCCTCGGCATTGTAGTAAATCGTGGCCAGGGGCTCGCCGGTCTCGACTCGATCTCCAACTTTTTTGTGCAGCACGATCCCCACAGCAGGGTCGACGGAATCTTCCTTGCGCTCACGCCCTCCACCAAGAATCACACAGGCCGTCCCAATCTGTTCGCACTGCATCGCCGCCACATACCCGGACTTCGCGCTCAACACCTGCGTGCTATGCCGCGCCTGAGGCAAGCGCTTGGTATCGTCGATAACGCGCGCATCGCCGCCCTGCAGTTCCAACAACTCCCGGAATTTCTCCAGCGCGTGGCCCGACGAAATCAGTTTCGCGCTCTGCTGCTTCCCCTCCGCGACGCTGTTCGAGACGCCGCCCAGATGCAGCATCCATCCTGCCAGTTCCAGACAGAGTTCCCGCAAATCCTCCGGTCCCTCGCCGCGCAAAACGTCAACGACTTCCACGACTTCCAGCGCGTTGCCAATCATCTTGCCCAAGGGCTGATCCATATCCGTGATCAACGCGACGACCTGCGTGCCCATGCGCTGTCCGGTCTCAACCATTAGTTCCGCGAGGAAGGCCGCGTCTTTCTCGTTTTTCATGAAGGCGCCCGATCCGGTTTTCACGTCGAGCACCAGCGCGTCGATCCCCTCGGCCAGTTTCTTACTCATGATCGACGCGCAAATTAAATAAGGACTCTCCACCGTTCCGGTGACGTCGCGCAACGCATACAGCTTACGATCGGCGGGCGCAATTTCCGCCGTTTGCCCAATCATCGCGCAGCCGCACTTTTCCAGAACGCTGCGGAATTCTGCCACTGAAAGATTCACATTGAAGCCGGGGATGGCCTCGAGTTTGTCGAGCGTGCCGCCCGTGTGCCCCAGTCCGCGACCGCTGATCATCGGAACCGCGACACCGGCCGCGGCAGCCAGGGGAGCCAGCACGAGGGAAGTTTTATCACCCACGCCGCCCGTGGAGTGCTTGTCGACTTTCTTGCGCGGCAATGAAGAAAGATCCAGCACGTCGCCCGAATGCAGCATTGCGTCGGTGAGCGCCGCAGTCTCGGCGCGAGTCATTCCCTTCAGCACCACCGCCATCAACCACGCCGAAAGTTGATAATCCGGAATATCGCCGCTGGTGTAGGCGTTGATCAGGCCTTCGATTTCGGCCCGCGACAACTCCAGGCCATCCCTCTTCTTGCGGATGACATCAATGGCACGGAAAGTTTGCGGCGCCAATGTTGAAGGGCTCACTATAAGCGGAATCCTTCCGGAAGAAGTTGAGTGATGTGCGCCTGCTTGGGGCCGGCAGCACCCCGGAAGAAGATGGTAGAGTCCGGGCCAAACTCATAGATCACCTGGCGGCACGCCCCGCAAGGCGAACATGCGACCCCATGGTCGTTCGTGACGGCGACCGCCTGAATCTCAATCTTCGGGCCAAACTGGGCGACCGCAGAGAAGATCGCGGTTCGCTCCGCGCAGTTGGTCATTCCGTAGGAAGCGTTCTCCACATTGCAGCCGGAAACGATCTTGCCGTTCGTCAGCAGGATCGCCGCCCCCACGTGGAAGTTCGAGTACGGCGCATGCGCATTCTTCATCACCTTGACGGCGGCTTGCTCCAGCTTCTTTCGCATGTTGGCGGAGATCTTCATCTTGGACATAGGGATGAAATAATAAAGCGCGAGCGCAGCCGGAGTTGCGCTGAAATCGTGCGCCATTGTAAACCCTTGCCTGTAATTCCCGCGCTTTTCTTCCGATTGGCCGGGCATGAACGCAGCCTGGTAATCGAATTCGCGTTGTAAGATTGCCTGCCGTACAATGGCAAACATTCTCGTAGCAGTTTAGAAGGCATCTTCGATGTCGGCCGATCACGATTATTCCAACCGCGCTTACCCACCAGGCGGCGAGATCGCGTCCCAAGAGCGCCACGCTTCCGAAGCGATCGCCACGCTCGGCGAACGCTCGCTTCTTTCCAACTCAGGCATTCCCCTCGATCTCCATTGGGTGCAGGAGGTTCGGGTGAATACGAGCGCGGTGGAGCGCCGCGCCCAGTCACAAGTTGCCCGGCGGACGGTAAAGAAAGAATGGCAGGCCGCGTGGCTCTTGCGTGCGATCACCTGTATGGACCTGACCACGCTCTCTGGCGATGACACCGATGAGCGGGTGCGGCGACTGTGCGCAAAAGCGCGACAGCCAATTCAGCGAGACCTCATAGAGAAACTCGGCATCGAAGAACTCGGCATCAAGGTCGGTGCTGTGTGCGTGTACCACACCTTCATCGAAACTGCGCTGCACGCGTTGGAAGGAAGCGGCGTTCACGTTGCCGCGGTTTCCACCGGGTTTCCCGCTGGCCTGTCGCCGTTCAGCGAGCGGGTCGCGGAAATTCGCCGTTCGGTAGAGGCGGGAGCGCATGAGATTGATGTCGTCATCACGCGCGCGCATGTTTTTGGGGGACGCTGGCAGGCCCTCTACGACGAGGTTGCGGCGTTCAAGCAGGCCTGCGGCCGCGCGCACATGAAGGTCATCCTGGGCACGGGCGATCTGCTCACCTTTCGCAATGTGGCGCGCGCCAGCTTCGTCGCCATGATGGCGGGTGCGGACTTCATCAAAACCTCTACTGGTAAAGAACCGACGAACGCGACCCTGCCCGTGAGCCTGGTCATGGTTCGCGCCATTCGCGAATACGCCCAGCAAACCGGAATGGCGGTGGGCTTTAAGCCGGCGGGCGGAATCCGCACGGCCAAACAGTCCATCGACTGGCTGGCCATGATGAAAGAGGAACTTGGCGTGTCGTGGACGCGCGCGGATCTGTTTCGCTTCGGCGCCAGCGGTTTGCTGGGAGACATTGAGCGTCAACTGGAGCATCATGCCACCGGCCGATACTCCGCGGAGTATCGGCACCCGATGGCATAGCGAGAAGGTGGCTGGCGGAAGCGTTGTGATCAAACCAGAGCAAGCGAGCGGAATCCAATGAGCATTGCGGAAAAATTTCTGACCATGGAGTACGGCCCCGCTCCCGAAGATTCCAAAGAAGCCACAGCTTGGCTGGAGCGCCACGGCCGCCGCTTTGCACTTTTCATTGGGGGCGAATGGCAGGCGCCCGCCGCCGGCGAGTACTTCGACTCGATCGATCCTTCGAATGGCGAAAAGTTGGCGTCCGTTGCGCAAGGCAGCCCTGCCGACGTCGACGCTGCGGTACGCGCTGCCCGCGCCGCTTCTCCAAAATGGCGCGCCCTGACTCCGCACGTTCGCGCACGTTATCTCTATGCACTCGCTCGACTCGTGCAGAAACACTCGCGTCTGCTCGCGGTTCTCGAAACCATGGACAATGGCAAACCCATCCGTGAGAGCCGCGACATCGACATTCCTCTGGTGGCGCGGCATTTCCATTACCACGCCGGTTGGGCGCAGTTGCTCGAACAGGAGTTCCCTGGCTACGAACCCTGCGGCGTGGTCGGTCAGATCATTCCGTGGAATTTTCCGCTTCTGATGCTGGCGTGGAAAATTGCTCCGGCGCTGGCAACGGGAAACACGGTGGTTCTGAAGCCCGCCGAATTTACTCCTCTCACCGCTCTCGTCTTTGCGGAACTTTGCCAGGAAGCAGGATTGCCCGCGGGCGTCCTCAACATCGTGACCGGCGATGGCTCAACCGGCGAGGCATTGGTAAAACATCCTGACGTCGACAAGGTCGCGTTCACGGGATCGACCGAAGTGGGCCGCGCCATCCGCAGCGCAACCTCTTCCAGCCACAAACGACTTTCACTCGAACTCGGCGGCAAATCTCCATTCATCGTCTTCGAAGACGCGGACCTCGATAGTGCGGTCGAAGGCCTGGTGGATGGAATCTGGTTCAACCAGGGGCAAGTCTGCTGCGCGGGTTCGCGCCTGCTCATGCAGGAGAGCATTGCCGAGTCGCTGATGTCGAAGATTCGCGAACGCATGAGCAGCCTGCGCATTGGGCCGCCGCTCGACAAGGCGATTGACATCGGCGCGATTGTCGCGCGCGGGCAACTGGATCGCATCGAGAGCATGGTCGCGCAGGGCGTCGCGGAAGGCGCGACTTGCTGGCAGCCGAAAGTTGCGCTGCCCTCGCGCGGCTTCTATTATCCGCCAACCATTCTGAGTAACGTCCATCCCACGTCGATCGTCGCGCAGCAGGAAATTTTTGGTCCCGTACTCGCGGCCATGACATTCCGCACTCCGAAAGAGGCTGTTGAACTGGCCAACAACACCGTCTACGGCCTTGCTTCCTGCGTATGGAGCGAGAGCCTCAACGTCGCGCTTCATGTGGCCGCGCAACTCAAGGCCGGTGTGGTATGGGTGAATTGCACGAATATGTTCGACGCGGCCTGCGGCTTCGGCGGGTACCGCGAAAGCGGCTACGGCCGCGAAGGCGGCAGAGAAGGCTTGCTCGAATACATCGAGCCGGCCTGGTTCAAACATGCCCCCAACGTTCCGGCCGCGGTCGCTTCCGCTCCGCTGCAAAAACCTGCACAGACTGAAGCCGCGCCCAGCGCCGGCATGCCCGCGATCGACCGCACGGTTAAGCTCTACATCGGCGGCAAGCAAACCCGCCCCGACTCAGGCTACAGCATGGAAGTGCGCTCGCCGAAGGGCCGCCTGTTGGGCGAAGCTCCTCTGGGCAATCGCAAAGATATTCGCAACGCCGTCGAGGCAGCTCGCAAGGCGGAATCCTGGGCTAAAGCGACGGCGCACAATCGCGCTCAGGTTCTTTACTACTGCGCTGAAAATCTCGCCCAGCGCCAGAGTGAGGTCATTCACCGGCTCGCCACGGCTGTCGGCGAGAAGCAAGCTGCTGCGGAAGTTGAACTCGGCGTCGAGCGCATTTTTTCGTACGCGGCGTGGGCCGACAAGTTCGACGGCGCCGTGCACAATCCGCCGTTCCGCAATATCGCAATCGCGATGTATGAGCCGATCGGGACCGTCGGAGTGATCTGCCCCGCGGAAGCACCGTTACTCGGTTTCCTATCGCTTGTGCTGCCGTTGCTCACCGCAGGAAATACTGTGATTACTGTTCCTTCGGAAAGCTATCCTCTGATCGCCGGCGACCTCTACCAGCTTTTCGACACCAGCGACCTGCCCGGCGGCGCGGTGAACATCGTGACCGGCCAAGCTTCGCAACTGCTAAAAACCCTTGCCGAGCACGACGACGTCGATGCCATCTGGTGTTATGGAGACGAAGCCACCGCCGCGGCCGCGAAAGCGATGTCCACGGGAAACTTGAAGCAGGTCTGGACCAACGAGGGCCGTGTCATCGACTGGTTCAACCCGAAACTGGCGGAGGGCCGCTGGTTCCTCGAACACGCCACCCAGGTGAAGAACGTCTGGGTCCCGTACGGCGAATAGCTACGCCGTCGAGCTGCGCTCGAACGGACTATCATGAGTGGCCGTCCTCACATGGAGGATCGCCAAACATGCGGCCGCCATTGCATTTGTCCCGGCCAGGCGCTAGCATACCCCGGTCGCTTTCATCCGGCCGGGCATCATCAGCTTCTTGCCAGAAGTTTGTTTGACCACGTTTGTCAGACCAAGGAGGACGTATGGGCATCGCAGTTTCCCCTCAAATTCATCCGCAAGTCGCGGAGTTCATCGACAAGCCACGAAAAATGTTAATCAACGGCCGGTGGGTGGGTGCCGCGTCGGGCAAGACTTTCCCCACATACAATCCTGCGACCGGCGAGGTCCTCGCCCAGGTCGCAGAGGGCGATGGGGTAGACATCAACCAGGCCGTGAAGGCCGCCCGCAGCGCCTTTGATAACGGCCCCTGGCGCCGCATGAGCGCCTCCGAGCGCGGCCGCCTGATCTGGAAGCTCGCCGATCTGCTCGAACAGCACACCGAGGAGTTCGGCTACATCGAGAGCCTCGACAATGGCAAACCGCTCAACATCGCCAAGGCCGCCGATGTCCCGCTCGCGGTTGACCTGTTCCGTTACATGGCGGGATGGGCGACGAAAATCGAGGGCAACACCATCCCTCTGTCGGTTCCATACACTCCCGGCGCGAAATATCTTGCCTATACGCTGCGCGAGCCGGTCGGAGTTGTAGGGCAAATTATCCCGTGGAACTTTCCGCTGCTCATGGCCGCGTGGAAACTCGGCCCCGCTCTGGCCACGGGCTGCACAGTTGTACTCAAGCCCGCGGAACAAACTCCGCTCTCCGCGCTGCGTCTCGGCGAACTGATCATGGAGGCCGGCTTTCCCGAGGGCGTGGTCAACGTGGTCCCGGGTTACGGCGAGACGGCGGGAGCGGCGCTGGCCGCGCATCCTGACGTGGACAAGGTCGCCTTCACGGGATCGACGGAAGTCGGCAAACTCATCGTGCACGCTGCCGCCGGCAACCTCAAGAAAGTTTCTCTGGAGCTGGGTGGCAAGTCGCCGAATGTCGTATTCAAAGACGCCGACCTCGATGTCGCCATTCCCGGCTCCGCCAGCGCCATCTTCTTCAACCACGGCCAGTGCTGCTGCGCCGGTTCACGGTTGTACGTAGAGAAGTCGGTTTACGATCAGGTGGTCGAAGGAGTCGCAGAGCACGCCCGGAAGATTAAAGTCGGCCCTGGTCTTGATCCTGAATCTCAGATGGGGCCGCTGGTCTCCTCCGAGCAACTGGATCGGGTTTGCGGATATCTGGAGTCAGGATTCTCCGAAGGCGCGAAGGCTCTCGCAGGCGGCCACAAGGCCGGCGACCGCGGATACTTCGTCGAACCCACGGTGCTCGTGAACACGCAGGAAAACATGAAGGTCGTGCAGGAAGAAATCTTCGGGCCGGTCGTGACCGCAATGCCGTTCACCGACCCGGAAGAAATTATTCCGCGCGCCAACAACAGCGACTACGGCCTGGCTGCCGCAGTGTGGACGCGCGACATCGGCAAGGCGCACCGCATGGCGGAACAGCTTCGCGCCGGCACCGTCTGGATCAACTGCTACAACATCTTCGATGCGGCCCTGCCGTTCGGAGGATACAAGCAGTCCGGATGGGGCCGCGAGATGGGCCACGACGTGCTCAACCTTTACACCCAAACCAAGGCGGTCTGCACCAGGATCGCGTAACCTTCGCAGCGGCCCAGCCGCATTTGCGAATTCGCCTGCAAAACGAAAGGACGGTGGCCATCGCCACCGTCCTTTTTCTCTTCGCAATTTTCTTGCTTATTTTTCCATCAGCAGAACCTTCTCCGCATCATCGATCTCGGTCAGCTTGACCTCGATCACCTCGCTCGCCGTGGTCTGCACATTGCGGCCCACGAAGGTCGCCTCGACGGGAATCTCCCGATGGCCTCGGTCGATCAGCACGCACAGCTGCACCCGCCGCGGCCTGCCGTGAGAAAACAGCGCATCCAAGGCCGCCCGCGTTGTACGGCCGGTGAACAGAACGTCATCCACCAGCACAATGTTCTTGTCCTCAATCTCGAACCCGATCTCCTTCTCCTGCACCACCGGCTTCGGTCCGAGCGTCGAGAGATCGTCGCGGTAGAACGTAATGTCCAAAGTCCCCACCGGAACCTTGGCGCTTTCGATGCGCGTGATGATCTTGCCCAGTCGTTCCGCGATCGGAACTCCGCGGCGGCGAATTCCGACCAGCCCCAGGCCGCTGACGCCGTCGTTCTTTTCCACAATTTCGTAAGCCAGCCGCACCAGCGTGCGCTCGATTTCTGATGCGGACATAAGTTGCGCCTTCTGATGAAGGCCGGTCTTGCGTGACGGAGTTTTTGCGTTCATTTAGGAGTTCGCCTCGACAGCCTGTGAAGCCGGCTACTCAATGTAGTCAACGCGCTCGCACAGGTCAAGCGCCTCAAGGCGAGGAACATTCAGACGGGATTTTACTCGGCAGGAAGCTTATGAATTGGACTCTTCGACGGATTGTTCCGCCTCAAGTTCCGCGCTCAAGACCGCCCCTGGTCCCGGACACTCGGTTCGTATCATCCGGGCGAGCGGGGGTTTCCCCTGGCACACTGACCCCAAATCAACGGCCTCAGGATCCTGGCTGGCAGCCTCGGTCGCTACGATTCCGACACCTTGATTTCTGCCAAACGCTTTCGCCCGATATAGCGCCGCATCGGCCAGAGCAATCGCTTCCTCGGCGCAGATCGCTTCAAACGCGCCGCGGCTCCAGGGATACGCCGCCCACCCGACCGAGCAGGTTTTTGTCACGCTGACGCCGTGGCCCAGATCGAACGGTTCCAACGCCATCACCTCCAGCACGCGGCTGCAGAATGCCGGAGTCCCAGAGGGATCGGTCGAGCGGCTCATGATCAGGAATTCTTCTCCGCCCCACCGCACCAGCACGTCGGACTTGCGCACCACCGTCGAGAGCCGGTGCGCCACCAGTTGCAACAGCCGGTCTCCTGCGGGGTGCCCGTGCCGGTCGTTCACTTCCTTGAAGAAATCAACGTCCACCATGATGAACACCAGGTCGCGGTGATCCATCTTCCGAATCCCAGTTCCCCGCGCGCGCTCATAGTTTCGCAGGACCTGCCCGGCCTCAGCCGTGAGGATCTCTTCCAGATAGCGGCGGTTCCACACACCTGTCAGCACGTCGGTGAAGGAAATTTCCTGCAGCTCCAGATTCTTTCGCTGCAGTTCCAGACTGTGCCAGCGCAGCGAATGTTCCTTATTCTCCAGCTCGTCCTTGAGGCGGCACATTTCGTCCAGATTTTGACGCGACAAGCGCAGAAGGCTGAGCAGTTCCTGGTCCAGCAAATGCTGCTTGAGAAATACCAGCACGCCCATCACCAGCATGACGGCCACGGTCAGCAGCAGCCGGTACGTGCGCACGCTTTGCGGTACATTTCCGCCGAACTGCGCCCACGCCATCATTAAGGGAGTAATGAATACGGCCATCATGGCGAGACGCGCCTTCCAGATTCCGTAGCCCTGCGTGGGAGGCTCCTCAGCCGGATCCTGCGTTGCGGTTTCGCGCGCCAGGAATCCGACGCGCACGAACCATGCCATCCCAGCCACCAACGGAACGTCGAACAGGCTGCCGGTGTAATAGAGGTGTAAGTCGATGGCCTCGCTGGCCATCAGCGAGGCGACACAATACAGCAGCGTGGCTCCCACCAGGTTGAAGTAGAGGCTTCGCCACGCTCCCCGGCTCCGTCGCCACACCACGACCAGGCCCGCCGCCAGCACCAGTTCTTCGCTCACATAAAGCAGGTCGAAGCTTCTGCCATAAACCAATTCCGCAGGGTGAACATACTGCCACGGGATGACGACAAAGAGATAAAGAAACAGCCACCACGTCAGCAGGAGCGCGAAATCAAGAGTGCCCGCCCGGACAGAGCGATCGTCCTGCCGCACATGCGGTTGAACCGCCACCGCTGCCATCATCGGAACAATATGCAGGAACAGGATTACATCCCCGACAAACGGATTAGGCGCCTCGTTCCGCAAATAGACTTCAACGTAGGTCCACAGCACTTGCGAGGCCAGCCACGTCGTCAACCCCAGGCTCATGAGCGCCCAGAATACCCGCGCCTTCCCGGAAGCGGATCTGACGTTAGCGAGAGCTGCGAGGGTCGCGCACAGCAGAATCACGTTTTGCAGAATGTCGCCACAGGCGGTGAGGGCAAATCCGCGCGGCACAAAAAGCGACAGCAAAATGTGCAGGCACACCACGGCGCACACGATCGCCGTCCACTTCCGGGCGTGCTGGAGCGGAGAATTCCCCACGTTTAAGATTGTATGTTTGCCGGAATCCGCGAGTGTGTTACCGAGGTAATTCGGCAGTCAGACGAAGGTGGGGTGTATGGGCTTACTAAAGTGGGGGCGGAAAACGCAGCGCGAGGCGGTAAACGTCCTGATATGAGTTGCATAGCAGCGGCGAGGTCGGCCAGGATTGTTCGCGGCTCGCGGGCGCAGCAACTTCCAGACCAGACCCGGCAAACCGTCTCGGGATAAAACGCTCAATGTCTTCGTTCCTGCAAATAGCGCTGCAGCGCATCCTGCCAGGTGGGCATCGCAATTTCATTTTGCCGCAGGCTCTCCGGCGAGAGAACGGAGTACGCTGGACGCGGCGCCGGACGCGCCATTTGCTGACTGCTGACCGGGCGCACCTCGGTGGTGCTGCCTGCGCCGTTCAGAATCGCGCGCGCGAATTCAAACCACGAACAATCCCCGGTGTTGGTCACATGCACAATCCCGCTGGCGTTCTTGCGGCATAGGCCGATGATCGCCCTCGACAAATCCACAGCATAGGTCGGGCAACCGCGCTGGTCGTCGACCACATCCAGCGCGGGCCGGCTCGTTGCCAGTTTCAGAATCGTGTCCGGAAAGCATTTCCCTCCCGTTCCAAACAACCACGAGGTCCGCGCGATGCAGCACTCCGGCAATATTTCCAGCAACCCAACCTCGGCCTCCGCCTTCGATCGTCCGTATACGCTCTGCGGATTCCGCGCATCTTGAATCTCATACGGCGAAGTCTTCTTCCCATCGAAGACGTAGTCGGAACTGAGAAACAAAAGTTTTGCTCCGACCCGCTTCGCCGCCCCGGCCACATTCAGCGGCCCATCCCGATTCACGGCGAACGCCAGCTCCGGGTGACTCTCGCAGCCGTCCACGTCGGTATAAGCGGCCGCCAGCACGACCCAGCCCGGTCGCGACTGCTCCACCACCTCTTGCACTCTTGCCGCGTCGCGAATGTCTACATCACGGGAACCGAGACCGAGAACCTCGTCTCCCCTCCACTCGCGCATGAGCGCTTTGCCAAGAAGCCCTGAGGCGCCAAGAATCGCTGCTTTCATTTGTGTGATTGTTTCTGCGCTATTCGAAAACCTCTGCGTCGCGAAGCGCCACCCCGCGCCGGTCTTTCGCCGACACGATGGGCTCGCCCGCCAGTTCCCAGTTGATGGTCAGATCGGGATCATTCCACGCCAGCGTCCGCTCGTGTTCGGGTGCATAGTAGTCGGTCGCTTTGTACAAAACTTGCGCTTTTTCCGAAATCACGCGGAACCCGTGCGCGAAGCCGGCTGGAATCCACAGCATGCGTTTATTCTCGCCCGACAACCTCACCGCTTCCCATCCCCCGAAGGTCGGAGAACTCCGGCGCACGTCCACCGCGACATCCAGAATTTCTCCTTCCACGGCGCGCACCAGCTTTCCCTGCGTCTGTTTGATCTGATAATGCAGCCCGCGCAAGACATTCCTTTGCGAACTGGAATGATTGTCCTGCACAAAACGCTCCCCGATCCCCAGTTCGGCAAAAACCCTCTCGTTATAGCTCTCCAGAAAAAATCCGCGCTCGTCGCCAAACACACGCGGCTCCAGAATGACGACGCCGGGCAGAGAAGTCGAGATTTTCCTGATCGCATCCATCGTTTCGCAACGCACCCGAACCGGGGCGCTCAGAATACTTTTTCCCGCAACAGTTGCAGCAAATAGGCGCCGTAACTGCTGTTCTTCATGGTGCCACCGATCCTCTCGACGTCGGCTGCCGTGATGTAGCCCGAGCGATAAGCGATCTCCTCCGGACAGGCCACCATCAGCCCCTGCCGTTTTTCGATTGCCTGAATGTAAAGGGACGCGTCCATCAGCGATTCGTGCGTGCCCGTGTCCAGCCACGCCATGCCGCGCCCCATGACCACAACGTCCAGTTGCCCCTTCTTTAAATAAGCCTTGTTGACATCGGTAATCTCGAGTTCGCCGCGCGCGCTGGGCTTCAGCGACCTCGCGATCTCCACCACCTGGCTGTCATAGAAATAAAGTCCAGTCACGGCGTAGCGCGACTTCGGCTGTTTCGGTTTCTCCTCGATGCTCAACGCCCGCCCATTCGGGTCAAACTCCACCACACCATAGCGCTCCGGATCATGCACCGGATACGCGAACACCCTCGCCCCGTGAGCCTGGCCCGCTGCGTCTCGCAGATCCTTCGCCAGATCGTGGCCGTAAAAAATATTGTCGCCCAGCACTAAGGCGCAGGGGCTACCCTCCAAGAACTCCTGCCCGAGAAGAAATGCCTGCGCGATGCCCTCCGGTTTCAGTTGAGCTTGATATCGCAGACGAATTCCATACTGACTCCCATCCCGCAGGAGCGTCTGAAATCTGGGCGCGTCCTCGGGAGTGGAAATCACCAGTATGTCCCGAATCCCAGCCAGCATCAGGGTGCAGAGCGGGTAATAAATCATGGGCTTGTTGTAAACCGGAAGCAAACTTTTCCCCATGACCTGCGTCACCGGATACAGGCGCGTGCCCGACCCTCCTGCGAGGATGATGCCTTTATATCGCGTGCTCTCGTGCATTCGTCTGTTATCCCTGTCGAAATTATCTGCCGCTAGTTGGAATAGTGCGTGGCTACCCACTGCCGGTAATCGCCACTGGTCACATCCCGTACCCACGATTCATTCTCAAGATACCAGCGAACTGTCTTGCGAATTCCGGTTTCGAAGGTCGCCTTTGGCTTCCATCCCAACTCGCGCTCAATCTTGCGCGCGTCCATCGCGTAGCGCCGGTCGTGTCCCGGGCGGTCCTTCACATAGGTGATTAGCTCGCGGCGGGGCCCTGCCGCTCGCTGCGCCAACTCATCCACCAGGTCGCAGATCGTCTGCACGATTTCAATGTTGGGCTTCTCGTTCCAGCCGCCGATGTTGTAGGTTTCTCCGGGCTCCCCGCGCCGCAGCACGGTTGCAATGGCCTCGCAGTGGTCCTCAACATAAAGCCAGTCGCGGACGTTCTTCCCGTCCCCATACACCGGGAGCGCCTTGCCATCCCGCGCGTTGAGAATCATCAACGGAATCAGTTTCTCCGGAAACTGAAATCGCCCGTAATTATTCGAGCAATTTGTCGTAAGCGTGGGCAGTCCATAAGTGTGGTGATAGGCGCGCACCAGGTGATCGGATGCCGCTTTCGACGCCGCGTACGGGCTGTTCGGAGCGTAGGGAGTGGTTTCGCTGAAGGGCGGATCATCCGGCCCGAGCGAGCCGTAGACTTCGTCGGTGGAAACGTGCAGAAAGCGAAATCGCTTTCGGCCTTGGTCCGGAAGCGCGCTCCAGTACGCCCGCGCTTCTTCCAGCAAGGCGAACGTTCCGTCGATATTCGTGCGAATAAAATCTTCCGGCCCGCGAATGGACCGGTCCACATGGCTTTCCGCCGCGAAATGCACGATGGCGCACGGGTGGTGCTTCTCCAGCGTTTGCCGGACCAGCTCTCGATCGCCAATGTCGCCGTGAACGAACTGATTTCGCCGGTCGCCGGCAATGCTCTCAAGATTTCGCAGGTTCCCCGCGTAGGTCAGCTTGTCGAGATTCACGACCGACGCCGCCTCATCTTGCAGCTGCTGCAAAATGAAGTTCGAGCCGATGAAACCAGCGCCCCCGGTGACCAGAACGGTATTTTGCATGAGGAATGGGGCCGCTTCAGACCAATCAGACTCTGTCGCACGCCACGCACTTGATTGTAATAAAAAAGGACGGGACTGGCCTCGTCTACCGCTCGATAGGCGTCATTTTCTGCTGTCTACCATGGTTCTCGCCGCGATGTTTCGCTAAGCGGTTGCAGATGAATACGTTAGGGCGCGGCCAGCGTAGTTTTCCACAATGTTCCTGTAGGAACATTCTTATGTACTATGCTGTACGTACATGTATGTAAATCTTCCCGTAACCCGAGTCTTTGCAGTGACTTGGCGGACCAGTCAGGGCAGCGCCGTGATCTTGGAGGTCACGGACACCTTCCTACCCCGCCTTCCGCACCTCAATTCCGTTCTCGCCAACTACCGTCGTCTTCGCGTTGGGCTTTCTGGATACCGCCTCCGTCGGCTTCCATCCCACGATCTTGAAGTAAGCCTGTTCAATGTCTTCCGCAACCTTCTGCCATTGATATTTCTCCTCGATCTTTTTCTTCGCGATTCTCCCGGCCGCTTTCCGCACCGCAGGATTCGCGATCAGGAAGCGGAGCCGGTCTGCCAGGTCAGCCACGCTCCCGCGTTGGAAGGTGAATCCAGCACCGTCGACCACCTCCCGGTTTTCCGGAACATCGCTCGTGAGCACGCACAGGCCCGCGCCCATGGCGTCCAGCAGCGCCAGAGACAGCCCTTCCAAATCTGACGGCAACACAAACATCATGGCATTGGTCAGGAGTTCATCGAGCGTCTGACCTGAAACCCAGTCGAGCATGCGGATGCGATCGCTGGCATGCGACCTCAACTCCTGGCTGTAGTCATCGCAGTAACTAGCACCCCCGGCCATCACCAGCTTGACGTCCGTTTTCACATCGGTCTCGATCTGTTCAAATGCCTCGACCAGCAAGTGGCAGCCTTTTTCCGGCGAGAACCTTCCCAGAAACAGGACATACTGACCCGGTTCGAGTCCCCACTCCAGAATCTTCGTTGGCTCGCTGCGTTCCCGCAGCAATCCGCCGTTGGGCACATAGAGAGCTTCCATCCCATGGGTCTCGCGATAGTGCCGTTGCAGAGTTTGCGACACCACCATGGTCGCGTTGGGCAACTGCACTGCTGCCCGCTCTCCCACCTGCAGCACGGCCGACGCCAGCCGTCCCCATTTCTTCCGCTGCCAGTCCAGCCCTTGCACCGTCACGGCGGTTTTTCGTCCCATGACGCGCGGAAAGAACGAAAACAGCGCCGGCCCCAGCGCGTGATAATGCACCACGTCATAGCGCTGTGTGAGCGCGTGCCCGCTGCTCAGCAGGGTGTGGATGAACGTTTCCCAGTGCTTCGACCGGATGGTGGGCAGCCGCACCAACCGCATGCCGTTGTATTCTGCCAGCGCGGGAGTGAAGTGATTGCGGCAATACACCGTGACTTCGTGCCCCATGCGCGCCAGCCGCTTGCCGACCTCTTCGTAATACGTCTCGATCCCGCTGTATTTCGAGATCACTCCCCGCCCGCCAATAAAGGCCACCCGCAGGCGCGGCGGGTCAGAAACCTCGACGCTCTCATTCTGTGCCGGGAAACTCGAACCGAGGAGCGGTCGCTTCTTCCCAACAGCCAAGCCCTCATAGAGGTTCAGCAGTCTTTGATAGTGCGCCTCTGGCGCGTGACGCTGGCGCACCGTCTGCCGCCCCGCGCGTCCCATCCGCTCCGCGAGTTCCGGCCTCGACCCCAGCGACTGGATGGCTTCCGCCAGCTGATTCACGTCGCCCGTGCGGTACAGAAGTCCTGTCTCGCCCTCGCGGATCAGTTCGCGCCTCGATCCCATGTCCGACGCCACCACCGCGCGCCCTTCGGCATACGATTCAAGAATCGTCTTCCCCAGAGTCTCGTAGGCGTGAGAAGGCAGCACGGTGAACCGCGACTCGGCAATCAGCGAGTCGCGCTCCGCACGCCCCACCTGCCCGACGAAATCCACATTCGACAAGCCCAGCGAAACAGCCAGCGCCTGAAGCTCTGCGCGCTGCGGTCCGTCGCCCGCAACGACCAATCGCATCTGCGGAACTTTCTGCATCGACCGCAGTAAATCACCGACGCCCTTTTCCGCCGACAGCCTGCCGAAGTACAGCAGCGGCCGGTTGATCCCCGCATTGGGCTCGCTGAGTGGGTGAATCTCCTGAAAATGCGGGAGTACCGCAAACTTGCCGCCATCCCATCCGTGTTCCACGAACTTATCGCGTACAAACCGGCTGGGCGCGAGGAACAGGTCCACGCATTTGCGGTAAGTACCCAGCCAGCGATGAAGGTATGCCTCGGCCGCCAGAGTGATCCGCGCCCCCATTCCCGGATAACAGTTCTTCGTGATTACGTGCCGGAATGCGCCGCCCTTGCAGGCTTCGCAGGCTTCCCCCTGCGCCACCAGGTTGTAGCTCGGGCACAGCAGCTTAAAGTCATTCAAGTGATACAGCACAGGAACCTGCTGCGCCTTCAGTTCCCACAAAATCGACGGCGACAAATGATGATAGATGTTCCGCACATGGGCCACATCCGGCCGGTACTCCCTGATCATCGCCCGTATCCGCCACCGCGCCTGCACCGAATAGATCGCATGCCCCGCCCGCTGCGCCTTCCGCCACCATCCCACGCTTGCCTTGAAATCGATATGGGGCACGAAATGGCGGTCGTACGGAGTCGGCTGCCCGAGCGGATCGGACATCGAGAACAGCGCCACTTCATGACCCTGCGCCCGCATTAGTTCCATCAACTCGAACAGGTAAACCTCGGTGCCGCTGAAGGGATGGTTATATTTGTTGCAGTACAAAATTCTCATGGGCAAAGCTCTCTGTCTGCGGGGCAATCCGCTGTAGAAACAGGTCGGCGAATGATTCGAGGTTTTTGCGGCGGTTGAAGTTGTGACGAGCCTGCACCCGGGCCGCATGCCGCACCCAGTCCAACTGCCGGGCCGCCTCAAGAATGTCGGGATAGCGATCGGGATGTTGCCGAGCCTGCAACAGCGAACGGACAAAGAGCAGCCGAGCCACAAAATCGTCGAGCGATCCGGATTCGTAAAGGAATCCGGTCTTGCCTGCAGTCGCGAGTTCAGGAATCCCGGTAATCGCCGGGGCCAGCACGATCTGTCCGCGTGCCATCGCTTCCATCAACACCAACGGAATCCCCTCGCTGCGGCTGGTCAGTACCACCACGTCGGCCCGGTCGTAGTACGAATCCATTTGGTCGCGCGGCACGTGTCCCAGCAGCCTGACCCGTTCACCGAGCCAGCACTCTCGAATTAACCGTTCCAGGTTGCGCCGCTCTGGCCCGTCGCCGGCGATCGAGCATTCGAAATGCACACCGTGATCCTGAAGGCGCGCGCAGGCTCGAACCAGAAACGCATGATCCTTCACCGCGTGCAGGCGCCCCACCGCCAGTATCGCGAATGAATCGCCAGTCTTTGCCCTTCGGACGGGGCCGTTCTCGCGCTCAAATCCGTCCACTCCCAGCCGAGCCACTACCACCTTCTCTGCATCCACCTCGGGATATCGCTCCAGAATGTATCGCCGGTTGTATTCCGAAACGGTGAGGCAAAAACTACAGTTCTCCAGCTTCGCATCCAGATAAACCCCATGCAGGAGCAAGTCGGAGCCATGGAGCGTCATGCTGAATCCCACGCCCAGCAGCCGCGCCGCCACCATCGCAATCCACGACCCGAAGTATCCATGATGCACGTGGATGTGCTCGACTCCGCGCCCTGCCAGCAACGCCGCGTAAACCGCTCCCAAGCCGGTGTGCGCGAGCGCCTTTATTCGCGTGAGTGGCCCTTCCCTGCCGCGGGAGATAATCCGCACGATCAGCGGCCATATCCGGCCCCACCGCCGCAGCAGGAGCCACATGGCCCGCAGCAGAATGATTACCGAGAGCGGCTGCAAGGCAACTTCCGGCACGCACCTGACCGCCGAGAATGTCCGCGGCTTCCGCACGCTCCCCGCGATCACGCGAACGCCCCGCCTGCGCAGCTCCAATATCTCTTCCGTCACGTACGGTTCCACGGAAGACGGAAACTGGTTGGCGAGGTAGGCGACCGTCAGCATCCCGCGAAAGCCTCCGCTCGGCGCCGCTGCGCGGCCAGCATCCCCGCCATGGTGAAAAGCAATCCATTCACGAACTGGTAGCTCATCACCACCATCGCCGCGTTCACCCAATACACAGCCAGCAGAATTGGCCAGATGCGATGAAACTGCGAATCAAGGAACCCGTCTTTTTCTCCCTCCGGAATCGCACCTCGACCCAGCCGCCACATCTCCCACATCAGCCACAAATAGAGCGCCAGCCCCGCCAACCCGTGCTCCGCCAGCAATTCCAGGTACGTGTTGTGGGGATAAAGCACCTTCTCGCCATAACCGCTGACATGCCGCGGCAGTTCAGCCGGCATCTGGTGAAAACCCCACCCGGTCAAGGGGCGCTGGCTGAACATGTCCCAGCCGCCGGCATAGACCGCTGCGCGATAGTCCACCGGCCCGCGCTCTTCCAGTCGGTCGCTGAACACACCTCCCGACTCATGCGAACTCAGAACCGCGAACAGTGCCGTTGCCGCCATCATCACCAGTCCCACACAAAGCAGACGCAGGTTGCGGTTCCTCGAAAGAAAGATCAACGCCAGCAGGGTCCCGGCGAACGACAGCCACACCGCCCGCGTCATCGTGGCCAGGATCGCGATCGGCACCGAACCCAGCAGCAGGATGGTTTTGATTCCTCGCACGCTTCCCCGCCGGTAGGCATGCCATGCCAGCAGGCCCAGCATGTTCAGGGAGACGCCGTTGGCCACCGCCTGCAGCAGAGGCCCGCGCGCGCGGTCGGCGTGAAACCCGAGGCTTTCATCCAGAATGAAACGGGGGAAGATCAGTGAATTGGCCCCCGCCATGAAAGCAATCGCCGTGAAGCTCAGATAGGCCAGTACCACCACCGCAAACACCTCGAATTGCCGGAAGCGGCGTTCCTCACTGAACACCAGACCAGCCAAATGAAAAAGCGAGAACGGAACGATCAGCTTCGACGCCAGCAGGCTCCAAGTCTCGTTGTCGAACGGCTGCCCGAGCACGCTCGCCAGCGCCAGCGCCGTCAGCCCGATCATCGGCCAGGTAGCCCGGTCCATCACCAATACCTGCTGCCGCCTGACTATGGCCCGCCCTACCACTCCCACAATGAGAAGGCCAAACGCCACGCGGTCAACCTCATAGAACGCCACATCGGGATGCCGCAGAAGCATGGCCGCCAGCGCTGCCAGAAATAACAGAGATGGCGCCGCAACCAACGCCTGCAACGGACGCAGAACCGCCTGCGCCGCCCAAACCGCAAGATCGTTGCCCAATCGTTCCGGACGAACCCGTGGGAGCGAAGTTGCCTGCATCAGTCTCCGCTCCCCTGAACTACCGCCAGAAAGGTCTTGAATAGAATTCGCATATCTGACCCCAGACTCCATGTCCGGATGTACTCTCGATCCAGGTCCATGCCCCGCTGAAACGATGGATCGCGTCGCGCCGTCACCTGCCACAGCCCCGTGATTCCTGGAGTCACGTCCAGCCGCGCCAGGTGTTCGATCTCATATCCCGCAACATCGTCCAGCGGGTGCGGCCTGGGCCCCACCAGACTCATGTCCCCTTTCACAACGTTCCACAGCTGCGGCAGTTCATCCAGGCTGTAGTGTCTGAGGAAATGCCCCAGGCGCGTGATCCGCGGGTCACTCTTGATCTTGAAGAATGGTCCTGACCTCTGGTTGTTCCGCCGCAGACGATCTTTCAATTCGTCGGCATTGCTCACCATGGTGCGGAACTTGCAGCAGCGGAACAGCCTCCCCTTGCGTCCTGCCCGAGGCGCGCAGTAGAGAACAGAGCCTCGTGAGTCCAGCTTGATTAGCCCCGCGATCACCGCCAGCAGCGGTGACAACACGATCAATGCCAGAGCCGCCCCCACCTCATCCGCCACTCGTTTCAGCGCCAGACCCGCCACCGGCAGCCGTTCGGCGTGCAGGCAAATCACCCGCGAGTCACCGACATGCTCAACTTGCGTCCCCCACGGCTTGCATCCAAACAGTTCCGGAACAATCTGTACATCCAGGCGTAAACGCTTGGCTTCGCGCAGCAAGCGCAGGGTTGAACCGCGGTCGTGCGGCGCGGCCAGAATCACTTCGTCCACAAAACCTGCACGCGCCAGGCGGGCCAGGTCGCTTACCCGGCCAATCACACCGTCGCCCAGCGGCCTATCGTTGTCCAGGAACCCACAAACCTTTCGCCCTGCCTCAGGATGTCCTTCCACATCGGAAGCCACGCGCCGGCCGGCACCCCCAGCGCCCACGATCAGCACGTTGCGTAAGTCGCCACCCGACTGCACGCGACCGCCCTGCTTTGCCATCTGCCACCGCCACGTCCAGAGCGCGCCGAAGTGCAGCAGGCCGGCCCCGCAGAACAAGCCGCTGATGGCCCAAGGAGCCCCCTGCAAGCTGCAGGCGACGCACAGCACGGTCGTAGCCCACAGCACTGACTTTCCGAGAATGCGGGCCTGCGCGCGCGGATCGCCGCAGACGGAATGGAGTTCCTCGGCATGGCCCACCAAAGCAATCAACGCGGCATGCAGTAAAGCGATCCCCAGCAAGGAGACCGGCGCTCCGGCCGCATAGTTGAACACCCTCACGTGGGGAAACCACGCTCGCAGCGGCACCAGCAGGGCCCCAATTGACAGCCAGTTCAGCGCCACCAGCGCGAAGTCAGCGGCCAGGGAGCGCGCCCATCTCCGGCCCATCCGGCTCTGCAGCAGACCTGGCACGAATCGAGCCAGCGCGCTACGCGGCCTGGATGTCGTCGTCTGCAGCGCGATTTCCGACACCGCTTCGGGTGCTGCGATCCTGACCGATTGGACTGGCTTCTTCCCGTTGCCGCGAAAGGCTGGAGCCTCTCCCGGAATCAGCCGCGCCCAGTCGGCCACCTGTGCTTTCTGCTGCTTTGGATTGACAGAAGGAGAGGACACTTCAGAATCACTTCCCTTTCTAGCCCTTGAAATTCCTGGCCTCGAAACAACCCAGCCCCTATAACCGACGGTATATCCCCTCCGGAATAGGGAAGATCCTGTCGCTCAGCACGGTTCCGAGGACGCGCCCCTGTGCTGCCTCAAGCATTTCCTTGGCCCTGCGCGCTGCGACCCGCCGCGTGCGATGGGCCGACAACACCAGAATGATTCCGTCCGCAAACTGCGCCATGGCCATGGCCTCGTTCGATTCTCCGGCGGGCGGCCCCTCCACAATTGAGTACTCAAATTCCCTGCGAACCTGGCCCAGGTATGAGTGCAGCCTCGCAGTGTTGCCCTGATCTCCGTCCTTACGCGCAGGCGGCACCAGCCACAGGTTGCCCCGCACCCGGGCGGCGGCCTGCTGCAGCGGATTGCTTCCAGCTGCTGGGGGATGTTCGATCCTCTCCGCCGGATACATCTCCGCATCCCGGATGGCCTGCGACCACTCTCCCACCACCCCGATGCTCCCCGGCGTCTCCAGCGCCAGCGCCTCACCAACCCTCCGGCAGATGGCCTTCACTTCCGTCTCTGGCCCCAGCGCGCTAAATACGACCTGCCGCACCGGCCGCTCGACATTCGAGAAGAACACCTGCCTCACCAGTCCCCGAATCTGCTCGCGGGCGAAGCTTTCCGGATTCCATCCTCCAGCCTCGCGCACACCGTTCTTTTCCGGACACACTTCCTCCCGCTCGGCGGCCCGCGTAAATAAAATCCCAGCGCTCATGATCCCTTCTCTCATGCCGAGAGCCTTCCTCGCGCGCTTCGCGGCAGCGACGCCAGCACCGGGGAATGCAGATACGCCAGCACGTCGTCCGGCGTGCGGAATGCGGGATCGACATGATCCGCCGCGAACGCCGCTCCCGTTCCCGCTGCACCAGCGGCCACCAACCCGATCGCCAGCACGGTCCATGCGGACCATACCGGCAACGCCGGGGCGACCGGATGCTCGGCGATCGCCACGTTGACGATGCCGCGCTCATCCAGCGCGTCGTCCATCCGCGCCTCTTCCTGCTTCTTCGCATACAGCAGATAGTTGTCCTCCGCGGCTTTCTCTGTGCTGAGCAAATCATCCTGGGTGATCGCGTCCTCGCCCAGCTGGCGCGCCATCGCATGGTAGGCGTCCTCTTGCGCTGAGGTCGCTGCCTCCCGCGCCTGCAGGGCCTTCAATTGCACCTGCGCCTGCTGCAACTCCGACTTCGCCCATTCGTAATGCACATTCTTGTCGGTGGTTTCGTCGCGCAACGGAAGCGAGTTCTCCGCAGCGATCATCGCCAGGTTTTGCGCAATCTGCTGGTCGACTTCCTTTACCAGGCGGTGGCTGGGCTCGAACTTGGTCAGCAACTGGGTCCGCTTCAGTTGCAGATCCAACAGACTCGACTTCAGCGCCTTCAGCAGTTCCGGGTTGTCGGCACTGCGAATCTGCGTGGTGGTCCGCTCCGGCAGCTTCGCTACAAGGTCTCCAAGTTCCCACACTCGCTGCTGTGTCTCGGCGAGATCAATCCGCGTCTGCCGGTAGTTTGCGTCCACTTCGCTCAGCTTCTGCAGGGCCAGATCGCGCTGCTGGGCCGCCGCCACTACCCTGTGCCCAGTCGTGAACTGCAGCAGGTTCCGCTTCGACTCCTCCAGTTGCCGCCGCGATTCGATGCTTTGCTGCGTGAAGAAGCCCAGCTCCCCGCCGGGACGGTGCACGTCCATATGCTTCTCCAGGTAAGCGTTCCCGACCGACTGCAACACCTTCGCCGCCACCCGCGGATCGTCCGCCGCATAGCTGATGGCAATCAAGTTCGTTTTCTTGACCGCTTCCACTTGCAGCTTTCTACCCAGCCGCCGCGCCGCCCGTTCCACTCGCTCTGCCTTTCCCTCACCCGGATGCATAAAATGAAACCAGTCGCGCCCCGTTCCGGTTTCCTCGACCGCCCTGCGCAGCACCTCATCATCCCGCACCAGCTCCACCTCGGAATTCAACTCCTCTTCCGTGATCGTCATGCGGGTCAGGTCAAGCGGAGCGTTCTCTGCCGTACTCAGCGGAGCATCGGCGCGGCCCCTCCGCACCAGGACTTTCATGTTCGCCTGATACTTGGTTCCCGCAAACGCATAAAGTACCGACACGGTCAACACCAGCGCTGACACGCCGACGAAGACCTTTCGCTGGCGGAATAACACCATGGCCAGTTCCCGCATGCTTGGCACCGGCGCCTGCTCTCGCCCTCGAATTAGATCTTCGTTCGGCATGGGAGTGTGCTTGGGGTTTTTCTAAAATTGAGTGGGACTGATGTACGCGCTGAGAGAAGGTTTCGAGAGGAAGCGGGCTATTTTCGAAATCGAATTCTGTGGGACAAACACCAGATCCCCGGGCCGCAGGTGGGCATCCTCTTTCAGGCTGCTCTGCTTCAGCATCTTCTTCAAATTGAGCAGCCGGGTTTCCACCAGATCGTCATTCACCCGCCGGAACAGCACCACCTGGGAGTGCTTCGCCTGCTGCGTCAAGCCCCCGGCAATCTCTACCGCTTCAGCCACGGTCGTGTCCGAGCGCAGTTCGTACTTGCCCGGCTTCCCGACCTCGCCGCCCACGATGAAGTAGGGATGTTCAAATTCCTTCAGCGTTACCGCGACCTGCGGATCATGCAAGTACCCCCGGTAGGCTTTTTGCACCGCATCGCCGAACTCCTCAAGATTCAGCCCCTGCGCCTCGATCAGGCCGGCGTCTTTCAACACCACGTAACCGTCCGGTTGCACGGTCAGGATCTGGTTGAACTCCGGCGCCACCGTGAAGCTGATCTCCACTACATCGCTGAGTCGTAACCGGTAGAGCGGATGGCGATCCCCTCCGAGCGAGGGGTTTCCCAGGCCATCCGCTCCCCCGGGTTCTGCGGCCGCGCTACGACTGCCTCCCGATCCTGCCCCGGTAAAGCCGGATCCGGAAGTCTCCTTAACGCCGCCCAGGTCTCCGTTCCCAACCTGAGCGGACGCGGCCGAACCACACTCAAATGCCAGCCCAGCAATGGCTATAAATCGGACGAATATGAACAGATGTTTCATTTATTCTTGCGCCGCACTCTTCAAGTCGCGTTTCACTTGCTGGCTGCGACTCTCTACTGCGCAAGTTAGACTCGCCGCTTGGAACCGGCAAGACGCTGGAAGTGCAGTCCACGAAAGTGGAACCACCCTCCGCTTTTGGGAAAAAGTCCCGCCACTCGCCATCAGCCGCATCAAATCAGTGGATGGTTGATTTATTTCCTCCAGGCGGCGCGGAAAAGGCTGTGACCCACGCCTGCGGAGGAGCACTCACGGGAGTACCCACCAAAGTAGACTTGCATGTTTGCCGTGTCACAAGAACACGGAACCGGAACTTCTTCGAACCCGAACTGAAAATCGATCGCCATCGCTTCTTTCCCCCGGAAAGGCTGGCGTCACGCCGTCATCGACTTTTCGCCCGCCGCGTACCGCGGTGCGCAATCCCACCTTTCCACAGCACACCCTCGGCTGCGCAGACTTCCCTCGACACGGAAGATTTATTTCCCGTTTTGAACACCGTACTCAGATTTAGTAGCCAGTTTCCTTGTGGACCACACTTCTCCTTTCTACAATCGCCGCATCGTTTCTCTTTTCTCTTTGTGCGCTCGGGAGACTTGATTTGAATAGCCCTTCGTCTACTTCGACTTCCGCGGTCATTGGAGTTCTCATCGCGGACTCCAACCGCATGCAGGCGCAATTGCTGACCAGCGCCCTGCGCCGCCACCCCGAGTTCCACATCGCCACCTGCCCGATGGATACCATCTCCATCCTCCAAGCGGTCAGCGCGGCGCTTCCCCGGATCGTCGTGCTGTCGCTGAACCAGCCCACCGACATCTCCGAAACTGTGATGACTCTGCGGCGCCTTCATCTCTCGCACCCCGAGATTCCAAAGGTTCTGCTGGTTGACACCTGCGATCGCGAACTCGTCCTCAGCGCGTTCCGCTCTGGGGCGCGCGGAATTTTCCCCATCACCGACGCCAACCTGCGCCTGCTGTGCAAGTGTCTTCTGCGCGTCGCCGCCGGGCAGATCTGGGCCAACACCGAGCAACTCAACTACGTAATGGACCTCATCTCCGAAGTCCCCGCGCTGCGCGTGCTCAACTCCAGCGGCAGCAGCCTGCTGACCCCCCGCGAGGAGCAAGTCGTCGCCCTGGTCGCCGAGGGCCTCGGCAACCGCGAGATCGCCCGCGAACTCAACCTCAGCGCGCACACCGTCAAGAAGTATCTCTACCGCGTTTTCGAGAAACTCGGCATCTCCACCCGCGTCGAACTGGTGCTCTACGCCGTCAATAACGGAGATCCCCGCAACGCCGAGTGGCTGGCCGGCGCCACCCGGCCCCCGACCGGCGAGTGAACTGGCGCGGGTTCAAAAGAAGGGGCTAACGATTGGAGAAACTTGAAAGACGTTGGATTGAATCCTGCAGATGACCGTCCGATCACGGCGGTTGACGGGCTCCGCTCAGAGGTTCCGCCCGTTTCAGAATGGCCCGCAGCTGACCGCGCGGCGCCCGTAGCCCGGATCCCGCCCATTTGAAAACCTTGCGCTCCGCCCTGTATAACTTGGGACGGAACTCCTTGCCCGACGCCGCTTCCAACCCGCCCCCTGGGCCCCAATCCCAGACCAAGTCTCGCCGCTGGACGGTCGTCGCCGCCGGACTGCTCCTGCTCGCGCTCGCTCTGGTGGTGATCTACACCAGCCGTTCCGCTTTTTCCAGTCCGCTCGCCCTCGTTGTCGTAGCGGCGATCGGACTCGCCGCTCTCCTGTTGCAGCTCCGCCTGCGCCAAGACCCGGACGCTCAGGCAGGCACCCGAGTACGCGCTCCGCTGTGGTTGAACGTACTGGGAATCATCTTCGCCGTCGCCGCCGTAGCAGCCGACCTGTTTCACCTCAGTGCCAATCTCATGCTGGTGACCGCACTGGGAGCTGTCATCTGCTTCGCCGTCAGCGGAACCGCCGTCCTGCATGCCCTGCGCAGGAAGAAAAGCTAAGAGCGGCGTCCGGCGTCCGGCTCTCGGCTTCCGGTCTTAGCAACACGCCTTCGATCCGCCCGCGGAATGTTCCGCGCTTTCCGCGACCTTGAGTTGTTTTGAGATTCTGCAACCAGGAAGAATTTTCGGAAGCCGAGAGCCGGAAGCCCGAAGCCTACTTCTTAAACTCCACCGCCACCGTTGTCTCCACTACTGCCGCCTCGCCATTCATTCGGTAGGGCTCAAACTTCCACCAGCGCAGCGCATCCATCGCCGCGCGCGCCAACACATCCGGCCCATTGAGCGCGTGCATGCTCGCCACCGATCCATCCCGCCCCACCACCACGTCCAGCGCGATGATCCCCTGCAGATTCGCCTGCCGCGCTTCCGCCGGATACACCGGCTCCACTCTGTGGACCAGCAACTTCTCCATCACTTCCGCCGGAACCTGAGCCTGCGGTTTCTCCGCCGCCGCCGCCACCGGACCATTCAGCCCGGACTCCAACTCTTCCCAGCCCCGGTTCCACCGCCACCAGAAAACACCAGCCGCGATCGCCGCACCTCCGAGAACGACCAAAAAGATGGCCCACCCCACCCAGCGCCACTTCTTCTTCGGCTGGCGCGGCGCTTCGCCTCGGGAAGCTTCCCTGCCTCTCGCGGCACCGGCGACTTTTTCCGTTGCTTCCGCGGCCGGAGTCGCGGCAGTAGTGACCTTCGTCTCGCTCTTCATCTCTTTCGCCCAATCCCGGATGGCCGCTCGCTGCTCGGCCGACAGCCCCACAAACTCGAGCCCGCAGCGCAGTTTGTCCTGATACCGCACCATGGCCCGCGTGCGCACCCCATCCGCCACCAGCGGCAGGTGCAACTCCAGCCCCACCGCCTCGCCCGGAACCAACTCCCCCGCGAGCATCGCCGCAATTCCGCGCTCGCACACGTTCAGCGAGCGCCCCGGCACGGTATCCGGAATCCCCGACCGCAGCACCGTCACATCCAGCGGCGCCTGCACCTCAACCCGCGGCACCCGCCGCCGCGAAGGCCCGCTCCACACCGGAACTTGTGCTATATCCGCCATTGTTCTCGATTGCAGATTTCAGATTGCAGATTTCAGATTGAATACCTCAGATTGCACATCCTTAGCGCGCTTCAAATCTGCAATCTGAAATCTGCAATCACCTATCTCCTCAACTCCACAATCTCACTTCCCCGCGCAAACAACACCACACTCGCCATCCCGATAAACAGCCCATGCTCCACCACACCCGGCATGTCGCTCAACTGCCGCGCCAGCCCATCCGCATCCCGAATCTGCCCAAACCGGCAATCCAGAATGTGATTGTGCTCATCAGTCACGTAAGGCTTCCCATCGGCGCCCGTTCTCACCGAAACTTCCGCTCCCAACGCCGCAATCCGTTTCGCCACCAGCGCCTGCGCAAATCCGATCACCTCCACCGGCAGCGGAAACTTTCCCAGCACCGGCACCTGCTTCGACGTATCCGCCACAATCACCAACTGCTTCGTCGCCGACGCCACAATCTTCTCCCGCAGCATCGCCCCGCCGCCACCTTTAATCAAACGCAGTTGCGGATCGACTTCATCCGCTCCATCCACCGTGACCGCAATCTCCTGGCATTCCTCCAGCGTGGTCAGCGGAATCCCCAAACTCTGCGCCAGCTCCTGCGACTTCACCGAAGTCGGAATCCCGCGAACCCGCAGCCCGCGTTTCACCTCGTCACCGAGCAATTTTATAAAGAACGCCGCCGTCGACCCCGTCCCCAGTCCCACCACCTGCCCATCCTTCACAAACCGCAAACTAGCCCGCGCCGCTGCCTCTTTTTCCTGATCGCTTTTTCCTGAATCGTTGGTCATAAGTAGTTTCGGTGCCACGCCTCTTCGCGCTTCGTACTTACTAAGGTTGTCATTCCGGCCGCTGAGCGAAGCGAAGGCGGAGGAACCTGCTGTTTCTTTCCAGGAAGACTCGTCCTACCCCAAAACTCTCTCCGTATAGATCAAATATCCCGCCAGCACTAACCCAAACACGACCATCAAGATCGTGATCAGATCCAGCACAAACCCCGCCGGCTCAAACGTCCCCGCATCCAGCTGCACCCGCGTCTTGCGATAGCGCACCAGCCCCGCCACCACCAGCCCCGCCCCAGCCACGCTCGATCCCATCCACACCGACATCCCCGCCGTCTGCACCGGATGCCCTTCGAGCGCCGTGAACTGCCGCATGGCAATCGAAAACCGCCCAATCGCGAATCCAAACACCACAATCGCCGCCCCCGTCCGCACCCAGGCCAGAAACGTCCGCTCATTCGCCAGATGGTCGCGCGCCCGATTCGGATTGGAATTTACATTCTCGTCCACAGCTTCTCCGGGTGCCCCATTTCTCGCGCATTCTGTGCGGGAGAAGTGGGGATTTTTAGATGGACTAAGCCAACGGGAAGGCCGCCGCCATTATTCCACAGCTTTCCCAATCACAGCCCCCGCGCCCGCAAGATTCTTGATCAGCTCCTCCGGCACCCCATGCCGTTCCCGCAAATACTCCGGATCGTTATAAGTGACCGAAACCTTTCCCTCCACATCCTCCGCCACCAGCGCCTTCAGCGGCAAATCAATCGCCAGGCTCGGCGCCGCCACCATCAGCGGAGTCCCGCCTTTCGGACTCCCAAAAATCACAACTTTCGTCGGCCGCATCTTCAGCCCAACCTTCTCCGCCTCGCCGCTATGGTCGATCACGGCGAATACCCGCATTCCCTTTTCCGCAAACGCCGCCTGCAACCGCCCCAGCGTCTCCTCAACGGCGTACCGGCTGCGCACCAGAACCATACCCTTCTCTTCCAGTTTCGACATCGTCGTTCACCCCCCGAACTCTTCACGTTCGGGTTTAGACTACTCGCGAGGAATGAAAGATGCCAATCGTCCGGCAGTCCCTTGCCGCAAGAAACACTCTGGCCATCGCGCTCTTAGCGACCGCCATTTTCACAGCCGCTGCTGCTTCCGCCCAAGACTACCAACCCTCTCCCGAAAACCTGCAAGCCCGCCGCGAATTTCAGGACATGAAATTCGGCCTCTTCATCCACTGGGGAGTCTACAGCGTTCTCGGCGATGGCGAATGGGTCTTCCACGAGCGCCACCTTACGGTTGACGAATACAATCGCCTGCCTTCATTTTTCGATCCCGAAAAATTCGACGCCCCAACCTGGGTCGCCCTCGCCAAAGCCGCCGGCATGAAGTACATCACCATCACCTCGCGCCATCACGACGGTTTCGCCATGTTCGATTCAAAAGTTTCCGACTGGAACATCGTCGCCCGCACGCCCTACAAGAAAGATCCGCTGAAAATGCTGGCTGACGAGTGTCACCGCCAGGGCATCAAGCTCTTCTTTTATTATTCGCAACTCGACTGGCACAATCCCGACTACTTCCCCCGCGGCGAGACCTCGTGGAACAACGGCCGCCCCGACCACGGCGACTTCAACGCCTACCTCGACACCTACATGGACGGCCAACTCACCGAGCTTCTTACGAATTATGGAGCCATCGCCGGCATCTGGTTCGACGGCATGTGGGACAAGCCCACCGCCGACTGGCATCTACAGAAAACCTACGCCCTCATTCACCAGCTGCAGCCCGCCGCGTTAATCATTCCCAATCATCATCAGACCCCGCGCCCCGGCGAAGACGTCCAAACTTTCGAACGCGATCTCCCCGGCCAGAACACCGCCGGCTTCAACACGAAATACGTGAGCACGAGTATCCCTCTGGAAAGCTCCGACACGCTGAACGGCGCCTGGGGATTCAACATCGGCGACAGCAACTACAAGAGTCCCGCCGATCTGGAACGCCACCTCATCCGCGCCGCCGGTAACAATTCCAATCTTCTTCTAAACATCGGGCCCTACCCGAACGGCGAGATTGACCCGCAGTTCGTCACCCGCCTGCGCGCGGTCGGCGAGTGGCTCTCGAAATACGGGGACTCGATCTACGGCACCCGAGGCGGCCCCATCCCTCCCGGCGACTGGGGAGTCACCACCCAAAAAGAAAACAAGATCTACGTCCACGTCCTCAGCTGGGGGTCGCAGCTGCTCGCCCTGCCGCCGATCGCCGGCAAGGTCGCCAAAGCCCAAATCATGATCGACGGATCATCCGCCGACTTCACCCAAAATCCAGACGGAGTGATCCTGAAACTCCCGGCCCCAAAGGGCGACGAGATAGACCGTGTCATCGTCCTGACTCTGGCCAAGTGAAATGAATTGTCATCCTGAGTGCGCGCTGTGTGCGCGCGAAGAGCCTGCCCTGAGCTTGTCGAAGGGATCCAGGCAACTGGCGGGAGGCCGTTCCCGGCTACGGACCAACCGCAACCTGCAGGCGCTCCGGCGTATCGAGGTATTCGCGGTAAATCAGCTTCTTTCGCGCCACTTCACCGATCGCGTCCACGTGAATGGCATATCCTCCACGCGGCAGGGTCTCACCAAAAGGCAATTCCACCGCCTGCGCGCCTCGCCGCAGCACAAAATGCTGATATCCAATCGCCGTCGCCCGCCCATTCGGAGCAACCGCCATCACGTCGAAGGTCAAATCAATATCGTCAGGAGTCGTGTTCGTAACCTGTGCGCTACCCTCAATCCGGTTCCCGTTCACCTGCGCCCCAGCCTTCCAGGTCAAGCTCATGGCCGAGGTCACGCGCAGTACGAATCCCTTCTGCACCGTTCGTTCACGGCCGCCATCCGTCACCGAGACCGTAAACAAAAACTCCCCTGAGTGCTCCGCCTTCCCGCGCAGCATGCCCTGATCCAGCAGCGTCATCCCCGGCGGCAACGCCCCCTTCTCCAGTCGCCAGTGCAGCGTCGATCTTCCCCCATGCGCCCGGAATTGCAATTCATAAGGTGCACCAGGATGGCCCTCGGGTAGGTCGGAATCATTCTCAATCACCAGCCCGCGGTCCTCCTGCGCCGGCGCTTGCGTAGTCTCGGCCTGCGCGTCATCCCCCTTGACAGGCCCGGCCTGGCCGGCCGCCGTCGCAGCCGCAAGCGCCAGCAGCATGAACCCCACTGCCCTCCGCGTCCTTTGCCCATGGTTCATCTTCGTGCACCTCGGTCTGGAGTTCGACAGCTTCTGTGAATCAACGACCTTTGTGGGGATCGACAACTTGTCATGCGGAGCGCGTTTTCTGCGCGAACGATCGATGCAATTCGGAAGGCGGCACGGGCTACTTCTCCCAAAAAAACCGCACATCCGTGCGATCCCCGCCGCCGATCCACGATTCCCTACTCTCCCACAATTCTCCCGCCTCTGTATAAGAATGTTCCACTCGCGCCATCTTGCGCCGCAGCCCCATCCCCTGACGGAAGTCACGTTGACTTTGATTTGGGGTTTCTGACAAACTAGCGATTGTGGGAGTCCCGCTTCGCTCCCCGTCTCGGTTCATGGTTTCGGTGTGATGGAACTGCTCCTCAATCTCGCGTGGCTACTCCTGGCACTGCCCGCCTGCTGGCTCTGGCGCGGCTCCAGGGCCGCCTCAGCCGGCCGTAGGTTCACCTCGCTGCAATGCCTGTTCGCTTTGGCCTGCGTCCTGGTCATCCTCTTCCCGGTGGTTTCGGCCACTGACGATCTCCGCGCCATGCGCAACGAGATGGAGGAATCACCGGCCAGCAAGCGCAGTATCCGCCAGGTGAGTAACGATAAACTTTCGGCCTGGAAGTGGCAGAGCCCACCGGCTTTGGCTGCCAATGTTGCACCTTTGACCGCGAATAACGAGGGCTGGCATCAACTACCTTCCCCCAACTTGTCCATGCCGGCAGCGCCTGTCCTCCGGCGGGCCAGCCGCGCTCCTCCCGATTCTTTCCCCGGCTAGGCCCACGAGTGGCCGATCGCTGGTAGAAAATAAACGGCAACCTCTTTATCAATACTTTACGAAATTCTTAGGCGGGAGACGAGATAGTAGTGTTTGGCGGCGGAATCGCCGCTCCGACGCTACCGCCCGTGCCGCAGCCCTTTTTCCGTGGCTCGCCACAATGGCTTCCCGACGGAGCGCTGATTCAACGGTGCCCTGAATGCGATGGAATTGATGCGCTGGAAACTTCTTGCTGTAGCCGTGGCCCTCGGTACCGCGAGTCTGCTCGCCCAGACCGCGCCCCAGACCGCGCCCCAGCCTGCTGCCCCGGCCACGCCCCGAGTCTTGACGGGGGACGTTTGGACCTGGGACACAGTCAAGAACAACTTCGAGCTGAACAATATCGCCATGCTGGCGAGCCACCTGAACATTGATGAACTGAAAGCAGATGAAATCACCGCCCACCTTCGCCCCAACCCTGACTTCACCCTCTCGGCCGACGGCACCCAGATTTATCCCAGTCACGGCGTGTGGCAGCCCTTTGCCGGCACGTTCATCTCCCCCGGCGTCAGCTACTTGTTCGAGCGGCGCGGCAAGCGCGGACTGCGCTACGAGGCCGCGAAAGAAGGCACCGCCATCGGCCTGGCCCAGCAGTCCGACTCCGAGCGCAATCTGATCTTCAATCTGCGCAGCGCCTTCGTCGGCATCCTCCAGGCCAAAGCCGTGCTGCGCCTGGCGCAGGACAATATCGGCTACTACGACAAGATTCTGAAAATCAGCCGCGACCGCTTTCAGGCCGGCGACATTGCCCAGATCGATCTCGACCGCCTCGAACTCCAGCGTCTGCAATATGAGTCCGATGTCCAGACCGCGCTGGTCAACCTGCGCACCACCAAGATCAATCTGTTGGCCATGCTCAACGACCGCCGCCCGGTGGAGAGCTTCGACCTCGACGGCCCCTTCGATTTCAGCGAAGACATCGCTTCGCTCGATGACTACCGCAAGGACGCGCTGGCCGCCCGTCCCGATCTCCGCGCGGCCGTGCTTTCCGTGCAGCAGGCTGAAACCAACTATAAGCTGGCCGAAGCCAACGGCTCGACCGATCCCACGGTCAGCGTCTGGTACACCCACAACGGCTCCTACAACAATCCCGACGCCCTCAACACCATCGGAGCCAGCGTCAGCATCCCGCTGCGGGTTTTCGACAAAAACCAGGGCCAAAAGCTGCGCACCAAAATCGACATCCAACGCAACCAGAAGCTGCGCGAAGGCGCTGAAACCCAGGTCTACAGCGACGTCGATTCCGCCTACGCCACGCTGGCCAGCAACATCACCCTGCTGAAGCCCTACAAACGCCAGTATCTGGAGCAGGCCGTCCGCGTCCGCGACACGGTTCTGTTTTCTTACCAGCACGGCGGCGCATCACTGCTGGACTTCCTGAATGCAGAAAGTGAGTACCGCACCGTGCAGTTGAGCTACGTGAACCTGATCGGTTCCTATCTCACAGCGGCGGCGCAGATGAATATGTCGGTTGGGCGCGAGGTCATTCCATGAGCTTTTATCTTTCATCTAAACTTCTTAGGCCTATTCTGACGGCAGCGCTCGGTCTAACTCTGACGCTCGGCCTGGCCGCCTGCAGCAACGGCAAAGCCGACCCCAGCGCCGCAGCGCCTCCCAAGGCCGCCGTCGAGCCTGACCTCGATGCCAACAACTTCAAGGTCGACCATCCTGACCAGTTCCCCTTATTCACCGCGGTCGAGCACAAGTCCGTTTCCGCGCTGAACGCGACTGGCGTGGTCCAGCCTGACATCACTCGCGCCGTACCCGTGATTTCCCTCGCCGCTGGACGGGTGGTTGAGCTCAAGGCCCGGCTCGGCGACACCGTCGAAAAAGGTCAGATCCTGCTCCGAGTCCGCAGCAACGACGTGTCCGGCGCTTACCAGACCTATCTCAAAGCCGAGAATGACGAGCGCCTGGCCCGCGTGCAACTCAATCGCGCCCAGACCCTCTTCGACAAAGGCGCCATCGCCAGGAGCGCCCTCGAACAGGCCCAAGCCGCCGCAGCCGACGCCGAAACCGACCTCAACGCCGCCACCGAGCAACTGCACACTCTTGGCATCGACAAGGACCACCCCTCCGGCATCGTGGACATCGCCGCGCCCATCTCCGGCGTCATTACCGACCAGCAGGTCACCACCGCGGCCGGCGTGCAGGGACTGTCGGGCCCGAATCCTTTCACCATCTCCGATCTCAGCTACGTCTGGATCATCTGCGACGTTTACGAAAACGATCTCGATGCGGTGCGCGTCGGCGACTCCGCCGACATCCATCTCAACACCTATCCCAATCAGGTCTTCAAGGGCCGCGTGGATAACATTCTGCCGGTTCTCGATCCCACTCTCCGCACCGCGAAAGTGCGGCTGGAAGTGAAGAATCCCGGCCAGATGCGCATCGGAATGTTCGTCACCGCCACGTTCTACGGCAAGCAACCGGAAGCGCACGCCGCCGTTCCCGCCAGCGCCATCCTGCATCTGCACGACCGCGAGTGGGTCTACACCCCGCTCGGCAACGCCCACTTCAAGCGCGTCGAAGTCGTCACCGGCAAGATGCTGCCCGGTGGCCAGCAGGAAGTCGTCTCCGGCATCAAGCCCGGCGATCAAGTCGTCTCCAACGCCCTCGACCTGCAGAATACGGTGGAGCAATGAAAGGGCGCTTGATAAAAACCAGATGTTGCAGCGCACCCGCAGGCGTTCCCATGCTTCCTAAGCAAAACTCTGGCCACTGGCCACTGACCACTGACCACTGGACTAACCCATGATTCGCCGCGTCGTCGATTTCGCGCTGGGCCATCGCCTCCTGATCCTGGGGCTGGCCTTTGTGTTGTTTGTCTGGGGCATCATCTCGTTCCATAACCTGCCCATTGAGGCCTATCCCGACGTTGCCGACAACTACGTCGAAATCATCACCCAGTGGCCCGGAATTTCCGCCGAACAGATCGAGCAACAGGTCACCATTCCGATCGAGACCGCCGTCGGCGGCATCCCCGGCATCGTGCACCTGCGTTCCTTTTCTCTGTTCGGCCTTTCCGACTTAAAGCTCGTCTTCGAGGACGGAACCGATAACGCCTGGAACCGCGAGCGCGTGCTCGAACGCATCACCCAGGTCACTCTGCCCAACGGCGTCGTGCCCCAGATGGGCACCGACTGGAGCCCCGTCGGCCAGATTTATTTCTTCACCCTGCACAGCAGCAATCCCCAGTACGACGCCATGGAACTCAAGTCGCTCGAAGACTGGGTCGTCGAAAAAAACCTCAAGTCCGTCCCTGATATCGTCGACGTCGCCAGCTTCGGCGGGCCCACCCGCGAATACCAGGTGCGCGTCGATCCCAACAAGCTGGTTTCCTACGGTCTGAGCCTCGCCCAGGTCGAGCAGCAACTCACCAACAACAACGCCAACGCCGGCGGCAGCTTCATTCAGGAGGGTCTGCAGGAAATCAACGTCCGCGAAGTCGGACAGGTCGATCACGTTCATGACATCGAACAGACCGTCATTCTCAGCAAGAATGGCACGCCCATCCGCGTGAAAGACATTGCCGTCGTTTCCCAGGGCCCCAAGATCAGGCTCGGCCAGTTTGCCCGCTCCAAACACGAAGAAGTCATCCGCTCGGAAAACGGAAAGATCATCGACAACGATGACGTGGTCTCCGGCATCGCCCTGTTACGCAAAGGCGCGCCCGCGGACCCCGCTCTCAAAGCCCTCCACGACAAAATCGACGAGATGAACGACCACATCCTTCCCCCGGGCGTGAAGATCGTTCCTTTCATTGATCGCAGCACTCTCGTCCACTTCACCAGCCACACCGTGCTCCACAACCTGACGGAAGGCATGATTCTGGTCTCGATCATCCTTTTCATTTTCCTCGGCAACGTGCGCGGCGGCCTCATCGTTGCCGCCACCATCCCCTTTTCTCTGTTATTCGCCTCGATCTGTCTCGACCTGAAACGCGTGCCCGCCAATCTTCTCTCTCTCGGAGCGCTCGATTTCGGCATGGTGGTCGACGGCGCCGTGGTCATGATCGAAAACATCGTCCGCCACATGGGTTTCACCAGTGGCACGCAAACCGCCACCGAACGCATCAGTGAGGCCACGCACGAAGTCCAGCGCCCGGTGTTCTACGCCATCGCCATCATCATTACCGCCTACCTGCCCATCTTTACCCTGCAGCGCGTCGAAGGCCGTTTATTCCAGCCCATGGCCTGGACGGTCGCCTTCGCCCTGCTGGGCGCTCTGCTGTTCTCCATCTTGATCGCCCCCGTGCTCGCCAGTTTCGCCTTCGCCAAAGGCGCCAAGGAATGGCATAACCCCGTGATGCAATTCCTCATCGCCCAATACCGGGTCGCGGTTCGTTGGGCGATTCGCCACCGTCCCGTTACCGTCGGGGTTTGCCTGCTGGGCGTGGCCGTGGGAGCTTATCTCACCTTCAGCGGCACCATCGGCTCCGAGTTCCTGCCTCACCTCGACGAAGGCGCTCTCTGGGTTCGCGGCACGCTCGCCCCGAGTACCGGCCCGGATGAAGGCATCCGCGTCGCCAACCAGGCCCGCATCGTGCTCTGCTCGTTTCCCGAAGTTCCTCAGTGCACCAGCCAGGTCGGCCGTCCCGACGACGGCACCGATACCACCGGATTTTTCAATACTGAATTTTTTGTCGATCTGAAACCCAAAGACGAGTGGCGCTCCGTCTTCCACGAAGACAAAGATGAGTTGATCGCCGCCATGAATCGCGAACTCAGCAAGATTCCCGGCGTCCTCTGGGGTTTTTCCCAGCCCATTGAAGACAACATGGAAGAAGCCGTCAGCGGCGTCAAAGGCGAACTTGCCACCAAAGTCTATGGGACGGATTTGAAGGTCCTGGAAGGCAAGGCCGACGAGATCACCGCCATCATGCGCCAGATTCCCGGCATCGAGGATCTCGGCGTCTTCCGCGTGCTCGGCCAGCCCAACCTGAACGTCACCGTCGATCGCGACGCCGCCGCCCGCTACCAGATCAACGTCGCCGATGTGCAGGACGCGATTCAAACCGCGGTCGGCGGCAACGCCCTCACCCAGGTCCTGCAGGAAGAAGCCCGCTACGACCTCGTGCTGCGCTACCTTCCCCAATTCCGTGACACGCGCGAAGCCATCGAAAACATTCGCCTGCTCTCGCCCATCGGAGGGCGAGTTTCGCTCGCGCAACTCTGCAAAATCCAGGTGGTCGACGGCGCGTCAGAAGTCTATCGCGAAGGCAACGAGCGTTATATCGCCATCAAATACAGCGTCCGCGGCCGCGACCTCGGCAGCACCGTCGAAGAGGCCATCAAGGATGTCAACGAGAAGGTGAAATTACCCACCGGCTATCACCTCAAATGGGAGGGCGAATACGCCAGCCAGAAACGCGCCAACGCCCGCCTGCTGATCGTGCTCCCCATCACCATCCTCATCATCTTCATTATTCTCTACACCATGTTCAACTCGTTTAAGTGGGCCATGCTGATCATGGCGAATATCGCCATCGCGCCCATCGGCGGCCTGCTCGCCCTGCTTTTCACCGGCACCAACTTCAGCGTTTCCTCGGGCGTCGGCTTCCTCGCCCTGTTCGGCGTCTCGGTGCAGACCGGCGTCATCATGCTTGAATACATCAACCAGCTGCGCGTGCGCCGCTACACCATCGAAGACGCCGCCGTCGAAGGCGCCGTCCTGCGCCTGCGCCCCATCATGATGACTATGCTGGTCGCCACTCTCGGCCTGCTCCCCGCCGCCACCTCCCACGCCATCGGCTCCGACTCGCAGCGTCCCTTCGCCATCGTCATTGTCGGCGGCCTGGTCGCCGCCCTGCTCATGAGCATCTTCCTGCTGCCAACCCTCTATGTCTGGATCGCCACCGACCACGACATCCTGCCCAGCGCCGAAGGAGAATTCGCCGAAGGCGAACACGTCGACTAGGTGGTCGACTAGATGGAAGAGTGGCGCTTTACCGTTGCGGGGAAGAGGGGCGCCTTAGCGCCGCGTCAAGGCGCCCACAGCTCGCGGGCTTTAGCCCGTGAGAGCGACAATCAAATCATCCGGTAAACGGTTTGAGCCGTCCAGGATGGGCCTGTGGTGTAAGGAACACGGCAGGCACCGATCTCCATCGGCGCTCGCAGATGCAAGTTCGAATCTTGCCAGGTCCACCAGAATGACGTCCACCAGAGTAAGGTCCACCAGAATGAAGTCCATCCGCTTGAACTCCGCCAGTTCAGGGGCACCAGCGCTCCCCCCCGAAGAAAGCAAACTCCTTCGCCGCGGATTCACGCGCATCGCACGGATAAACCCAGATATGCAATGCGAGAACGGAAGCGCTGGGTAAGCTGGGATGGCCAGCTGACTGGAAACTAGAAACTGAGGTCCGAGTGCCGAGTGCCGAGTGCCGAGTGCCGAGTGCCGAGTGCTCAAAAAATAAGAGTTCCGAGGTGGTGTGGGGTCCATTCGTCTCGGCCAGTAGCTCGCGTTTGACCCTCGCTCGACCTGCTTCGCTGCTACCCTTGCGGGCTGCTGCGCGCGATCTTCGCTTGGGCTCCGGGCTCACCGCCAACCGGATAAACCTACCCTACGCCTCGGAACTCTATCTTGCCTTCAACATTTCTTCTTCGTTCGCCTCGACCAGCGCTTTGCTATAGACCCTTGCTCACCCTCCTTCCCAATCTTGCGATCGGGAAAGTGACTCCGCTCGAGCCCCGGACGCCGCGCCAACCGGAAAAACTTTAAGAAGCTGTCAAAGAACGATCCTGTTGTACTCCTTCTATTTTCTCCGTCAATCGAAAACTCGCCCTTCTAACTATCTGTTTTTTCAATCGAGTGCAGCTCGTTCACAGCCCTATGACCGCTTTTGGTGCAGACCGGAAATCACTTCCTCGCAGAACCCGCGCCAGATAAGGATTCCCGCGCTGCAGGATTGAGACGAACCGGCGTGAACCATCAGCCCAGCTCCGTTGCGCGCTTGTGAAAATCCCGCACAAGCCGCTCCTGAAGCCTACTCTGACAGAATCGCGATCCCTCCCTTGCCCCACCAGTGGCGCCGGGGCCGGACGAACTCAGGCACGGCGCAGCCTCGCACCGGCATCGACGCTCCCTTGCGGCGGATCGGGTTCTCCCTCACTCCGTTTATGAGGGACGCGCAACCAGGGCTTTCAGTTCGGTCTGCAATTGATGAATCCGTTTCCGCCGCTCCAGGTATTGTTCCAACTCCACTTCGGCCTGACCATTTTCCAGGGCGTCAAACTGCTGCCCGAACAATTCACACAACTCGTTCGACAGGTCGTCGGCGCTGCGCCGTCTTAACCTACGTGAAACCTCAGTCATGGGCCCCCTATTTCCGAATCGTCAGAGTACGCGGCATCGGGTTGCGAGCGAACTGAGCCTGAATCTGTGCCCACCCTCGATCGCGTCCGCCCACTCTGCGCAATCCTCATCTCAACCATGAACAATAAGTCGTCGATCTCTTCCAGTATGGCAATCAGCTTTTCGCAATTCTTCTCGTGCTGCGCCCTTTTCTTCAGCTTCGGCCATCGCTCTGACATGAGTTGTTCTAGCGGCTGTCTGTTCTTCATGGGCGAACTTTTTCCTCTGTGATCTTGCCCCGGGTTTCCCGAAATCCAGGTGGATTCGGGGGGGCTGCATTCGGGAGAAATTAATCCATTGATTTGGCATCTGTCTGTGACCTTCGTCACAAAACTGCCTGCGTTGGATTGTGGATTTCTTGCCCGACAGAACCTGGCCGGCGGATGAAAAACTCGGTGGTGCCCTGAATTTGGGCGGCGCAGCGCTTCAGCGCTGAGACTAAGAGACAAGCGGCCTGTTTTCAATACCGCCTTTGGCCGCCGCGTGGACAATCCGGCAAGCACCTTCAGTTTCTCGGCCCCGTGCAAAATATCGTGGTGACGCGCAGTGGTTCTTCTGCACCGCCCAGCGATCTAGATCCCGGTGGCCTTCTTTTTCCCTGGTCCCCGTAGCGTCGGTCCACCTAGCTTCGGTCCACCAGCCTTACGGCCAGCGCCCTTCGTGCCCTTCCCGTCTTCCACAAGATCCGCGATGGTGGTATGCTCCAGAATCTTCGCCGCCGCGTCTCGCACCGCCAGAAATACTTCATACAGCGCCCGGTGATCCGCATCCTTCGCGATCAGCCCCCGCAACTGCTCCGCATCTCCCAGCGGCGCCAACGGACCATCCACCAGTCGGATAATATCGCTCAACGGAATCTCCGCCGGATCGCGCCGCAACTGGTACCCGCCTCTCGCGCCCCGCACGCTATCCACAATGCGCGCGTTCTTCAGTTCCAGCAAAATCAGTTCCAGGAACTTTTCCGGCAAGTCGCTCTCCGCGGCGATTTCCCTGATCTTGATCGCACCCTGGTCGTGCCGCCGGGCCAGCGTCATCATGGCCTGCAGCGCGTACAGCCCCTTTTGCGAGATTTTCAAATTACCCTGCCTTCCCCGGCCGTCCCTGATTGTGCCCCATTTCGCGCCTCTTGCCTAGCCACTTTGAAAAGCCGCGGCTTCAGCCGCAACGCTTTGAGCGCTGCGATCAGCTGAGTAAAGATCAGTGGGGCTTTAGAACTCGCGTGTGAACTCACGCGTAACCGCGGAAGAGCAGCGCTTTAGCGCCGCGTGAGCGAGCAGAATGAGTCCGGGCTTAGTCCCTGAGCGCCTTCAGGTCGTCGCTACATCCAAAACATTGTGGCTCGCCACAGGAACGGAAGCCAGACTCCGCTCATACGCTTCATACATCCCCTCGAAAATCCGATCCCAGGAAGTCTCCAAAGCCTGCTGCCGCGCCGCCCCCCGCATCGCGGAAAGCAATTCCGGCTGATCCATCAACCTCGCCGTATAAGCCACCAACTCATCGAACCCGCGCGCAACATATCCCGAACTTCCATGCCGCACCGTAAACTGCGGCCCGCCGCGATCGGTCACCACCGCCGGCACTCCAGACGCAAACGCCTCCAGCACCACCAGGCCGAACGTGTCGGTCTCCGACGGAAAGGCCAGCACGTCGAAGTTGGCGAACGCCCGCGACAGTTCCGGCCCCGTCAGCACACCGGTAAACTCAGCCTGCCGCATATTCTGCCGCAGCCAGTCCTGCTCCGCGCCGTCCCCCACCACCACAAACTGAAAATCACGAGAGCCGCGCTCGAGCAGCTCCTGTTCCAGCCGCGCCAGCGTGCGCACGCTCTTCTCCGCCGTCAGCCGGCCCACGTAACCGATGCGGAACGGCCCATCCTTCCGGTCGCGGAACTCCGGGCTGAACACCGCCGTATCCACCGCGTGCGACATCAGGTAGCACGGCTTGCCCGTCGCCTCCTCCAGCACCCGAATCATCTCCTGGTTGGGCGCAAACAGCAGCCGCGGAATTTTGTAAAACCGCGCCGATGCGCGAAAACTCAGCCGCTCCGTCACACCCGCGATCTTGCCTGCAATCTCCGCCGGAAGAAACGACACCGCAGCCGCCATCCGCCGCCGCGCATATTGGTGAATATTGGTTTGCCACGAAGCCGCCAGCGGAATCTTCATCTTGTGGGCCACATACGCTCCCAGCGTGCCCACATCGCTCGGCCCCGTGATCTGCACCACGTCAGGGCGCAACTCCCGCAGCAACGGTTCCAGTTTGCGGTAATATCTCAGGAAGAGCAGGTCGTAGTCATGTGCCCGGTCGAGCGGGAACTTCACCGGGCCGCGCTGCAGTTGCACTCGCGTCACCGGACCCGCGGTCTTGACTTCGTCTCGCGGCCCCGCGTGCACCATCAGGAACGGCAACTCCTGCCGCCGCGCAAACGCCTCGAACTGCCGGCTGGTCTGGGCCACTCCGTCCACTTCATGGTAGACGCACGGAAAAAACGCCACCCGTGGACTTTCCTTCTTCACGAAAGCGCCTCGGAAGACACCGCCTTGGGAGCGACCGCTTCTGCCGGAATCGTCTCCGGAATTCTCTTCCGCGGCACATCCGCCGCCACAGTGCGCCGGAACATCCGCAGCATCGCACCTTGCACCGTCGCGTTCTCCAGCAGCCGGATGCTCGATAAAATCTTTTCCAGAAATGCCGGCGGAGCTTTCCACAACGAGGCCAGCGCCCGGTCCGGCCCGCCCGTCCCATCGGGATGAAACACCCGCTCATCCCACCGCCGCGATCCTGCCGGATAATCCGGGTACTCGCGAATCACGTCCAGTAGCGTCCGCGTCGTGCGCAGGCTCACCGGTTCCGTATACTGCGGCATCAGCAGCACGTGGCTGCGCTGTTCCAGCCGGATCTCGCTCACAAACTCGGCAAAGGTTTCCGCGCTGGTCAGGTTCAGCGCGCCGCTGGCCGCGCATCCGTGCCGGTCTCCCCCGGAGACCAGCGGACGCGCCCACTGCTCCGCCAGTTTCGCCACCCGATTGTTTTCCCGCGTGCTGCGCGTGGCGTTGATTTCGAACGCGTGCAGAAACTGCGCCCCGCATTCCAGAAATCGCTCCAGCACCTGATCGTCCCGGTGCACACCCACGCAAGTCTGCGTCCACAACGGATGATTGAACACCACCAGCACGTCAGGAAATCCATCCAGCATCGCCAGCAATTCGATCGCCCGCCGGTCGCTCGGATTCTTCGTGTACGCCGCCAGTTCATCCGTCATCGCCTGCGCCTGCCCACTCGGCAGATTGTGCACTCCCAGATGAAAAATTGTTCCCGAGTACGGCACGCTCCACTCCAGCGAGATCGGCGTCTGCGCCGTTTGCCTTTCCGCGCGCAGCAGCAGCGGCGCCTCGATGTTGTCGTGATCGGTAAGCGACACCAGACTCTTCAGCCCCAAACTCTCGATCTGTTTTTTTTCCGTATCGTAGGCCAGCTGCGGCGTCAGCGGAGGCGTCCAGTACGCCCGCGAAAAATCCACCGGGAACCTCGCCTTTTTGCACTGCTTCTCCAAAGCCTCATGCAGCATCGGCCCCTTGCGGGCCAACTCCGGTATCAACTGCAGGCTTTCCCTGGAGCGGTTGGTGTGCCCATGGAGCGAAACCCCAGCCCGTGTGTCCCGGCCAAGGTCCGGTCCATGCCAGAAGCAAGAGAGTTTTGTTTCGGCCATTCGCAATGTCTTTTGAGTTACGGGGACTTTTAATTCTAGCTCAGTACCGCTTCCTAAGCGACGAATTACTTTTCACTGCTGTCCTAAAAAGGTTAGACGCGTGATGCGCCGCTTTCAGAGTACCTTGCCCCACAATATTTTCCGGGATCGAACTCGCCATCCCCCGGTTACCCTCGTCACTTTCCTGCCCAATTCTTTGTGCTATACTGCTCTTGACGCTTTTTCCACGGTTTGCTCGTGACGCGGTGATCCCCAGTTTTAGGATCAGATCCATCTCCGCTTTTCCTGCCCGCCGTTTAGTTCCAGCGCCAAATCAAAATTGAATGCGAGCGGCATGAACGCTTCCCGTGTATTCGTGTACACACGTGTATACGATGTGCAGACAGACGACAGGCCTCTCCAGAAAGAAACAACCTAGAATGACCACATTTACAGAACTGCCCTTGTCCGCTGCCTTGCAGCAGAAACTCGCGGCAGGTCAATTCATCACCTTAACCCCCATTCAGGAACGCGCCATCCAGCCCGCTCTTGAGGGCAAAGACGTAATCGGCACCGCCCAGACCGGCACCGGCAAAACCCTCGCCTTTCTCATCCCGGTCATCGAAATGCTCCGCAAAGAGCCTTCGGCCCACGCCAACGCTCTCGTCCTGTTGCCCACCCGCGAACTGGCCATGCAGGTCCACGAAGTCTATGAGAGCCTGCGCTCCAGAAATATGCCGCAAGCCTCGCTCGTCATCGGCGGCGTTTCAGAAAAAGCTCAGATTCAGGGCCTGCGCGATGGCTCATCACTCATCATCGCAACTCCTGGCCGCCTGCAAGATCTCACTGATCGCCGCTTCGCCGACCTGCGTCACATCAAGATGCTGGTCCTCGACGAAGCCGACCGCATGCTCGATATGGGCTTCCTCCCGGCCATTCGCCGCATCCTGGCGATCCTGCCAAAGTCGCGTCAGACTCTCTGCTTCTCCGCCACTCTCGAAGCTTCCGTCGCCGGACTCGTCCATGAATACATGCGCGATCCCGTCCGCGTCGCTCTAGGCTCCGTCCTGAAGCCCGCCGAAAGCGTGGAACTCAAAGCCTACGAAGTTCGTCCCGGCGAAAAACTCGACGTTCTCCGCCAGCTCCTCTACGCGGAAAAAGGCCAGACCCTCATCTTCACCCGCACCAAGCGCGGCGCTCAGCGCCTCGCGCAAGACCTCGCCCGCGACGGCTTCACCGCCACTATGATTCACGGCGATCGCTCCCAGTCCCAGCGTAACGGCGCACTGAGCGGATTTCAGGAAGGCCGCTTCCAGGTGCTGGTCGCCACCGACATCGCTTCCCGCGGCCTGCATTGCGACGACGTCGCCCACGTCATCAACTACGACCTGCCCAAGATGGCGGAAGACTTCATCCATCGCGTCGGCCGCACCGGACGCGCCGGCTCCACCGGACGCGCCACCACCCTGGCCGCCGGAGTCGAAGTCGTCGAACTCCGCAACATCGAACGCACCCTGAAACTTCGCATCGAACGCATGCAGATGGACCGCTCCGGCGCGCCTCAGCCCCAGCGCTTCGTCCAGAACACCCTGGCGTCCCGCACCCTGACGAAACTCCCCGGCGAGGTCTTCGTCTAAAAGCTCTTCGACCAGATCGAAAGTGGGTGCCCCATGTCTCGCTGATTTTGCGAGACATGGGCCTTGCTACTCGGAGGCGTCGCCAAATCGTCGCGGGCCATTCGCCAGCAAGGCCATCGCGCTCGTTGACGCTCGACGGAAAACAATCGCTTCGTTGCGAAAAGTCAAGTCTCGCCGGCACGCGGCCGCGTTTGACGCCTCTTTGTCTCTCGGCTAAGATGCGAGTCCGTGGACGCTATCGTTGGCACCACCGTTGCGCATTACCGGGTACTGGAAAAGCTCGGTGGCGGCGGCATGGGTGTGGTATACAAGGCCGAGGACGCGCGTCTCCGACGGCAGGTCGCGCTCAAGTTCCTTCCCGCCGAAGTATCGCGCGACGCTCTGGCAATTGAGCGTTTTCAGCGCGAAGCTCGTTCTGCGTCGGCTCTCAACCACCCCCACATCTGCACCATTTACGACATCGGGGAAGATCAAGGCATCCACTACATCGCGATGGAGTTGCTGCCGGGTCAGACCCTCAAGCACTTCATTGAGAGCCGCAGGCTCAAGGTCGAAGAGGTGCTCGACTTCGGAATTCAGATCGCTGACGCACTCGACGCCGCCCACAGTGCTGGCGTCGTGCACCGCGACATCAAGCCCGCCAACATTTTTGTGACAGCTCGCGGGCAAGTAAAAATCCTCGACTTTGGACTGGCAAAACTGGTGGCTAGCGGGCGACCGGATGGCGACACGGTCACCGAACATGCTCTGACCAGCGCAGGCATGACGGTCGGCACCGTGGCCTACATGTCGCCGGAGCAGGTGCGCGGGGAGGAACTGGACGCCCGCAGCGACTTGTTCTCGTTTGGAGTCGTGCTCTATGAAATGGCGACGGGCAGGGTGGCGTTTTCCGGCAACACTTCGGGCGTTGTGATTGACGCCATCTTGAACCGCGCCCCGCTTCCTCCGACGCAGCTCAACCCCGAGTTGCCCGCCAAACTGGAAGAAGTCATCCACAAGGCGGTAGAAAAGGACCGCGAGCTACGCTGCCAATCGGCGGCGGAACTGCGCTCGGATCTGAAGCGCCTCAAACGCGACCTGGACTCTGCCCGGATGCCGCGGACCGTCGTCCCCGTCCAGGCCGCGCCGCCGCCCTCGAAACCGCCGGTCCCGGGAAATACAAGCAGGCGCTTTGCCGCCATCGCATTAGCGGTTTTGGCGCTGATCCTCGGCGCAATCGCTGGAGCTTGGTTTCAGCGTCGGCAATCGATCGTGGAGCCGCCTCTTTACCACCAGTTGACCTTCCGTCGCGGCACCATTCGCATGGCCAAGTTTTCTCCCGACGGTCAGACGGTGGTTTACAGCGCGGCTTGGGAGGGAAATCCCTCGAGCCTGTTCTCCACCCGCCCGGAGAGTCCGCAATCCCGCGACCTTGAACTGGCCGGCGCCGAAATCGAGTCCATGTCATCCACTGGCGACATGGCGGTGCTGCTCAACAGCCGGCAAGTACGCTCCTATATCCATGTAGGAACCCTGGCCCGCGTCCCCTTGTCCGGGGGCGGTCCCCGCGAGATTCTCAATAACGTGCAATGGGCCGACTGGTCGCCCGACGGCAAAAACCTCGCCGTGGTCCGCGACGTCGGCGGCAAGAATCGGCTGGAGTACCCCGTCGGCAAGCTGCTGTACGAGACCGGCGGGTGGATCAGTCACCCACGAATTTCGCCGGACGGCGACCGCGTCGCCTTTCTCGACCATCCCCTCGAGGGAGATGACGGCGGCTCCGTTGCCGTGGTCAACTCCAGCGGCGAGAAAAAGACTCTAACCCAGGACTTCTACACTGCGCAGGGTTTGGCCTGGAGCGCCGACGGTCGCGAGATCTGGTTCACCGCAGCAGCCTCCGGCCTGGACAAGGTGCTTTATGCGATCGAAGCCACCGGAGGCAAGCCCCGCCTGTTGGCCCAGGCGCCCGGTGATTTGCTGCTTCACGATGTTTATCGCGACGGGCGCGTACTGTTGGCCCGCGACAATTCACGGCGAGGACTCATTGGCCTGCGTGCCAGCGAAAACGCGGAACGGGACCTGTCGTGGTTCGACTGGTCCTACCCCGCAGATTTGTCCAGCGACGGAAATATGCTCCTGTTCCGCGAAGAGGGCGCCGGCGGCGGGCTCAGTTACAGCGCCTATGTCCGTCCCACCGACGGCTTGCCTGCCATCCTTCTGGGCGAGGGCCGCGCTTTTGCTTTATCGCCCGATAAGCAGTGGGCGCTGTCGACCTCAGTCACCACCCCCACGCAGCTGGTCTTGCTTCCCACCAAGGCGGGTGAGCCCAAACCATTCCCGCCGAGCAATGTAAACCATGTGGACGGCCGCTGGCTGCACGATGGCCAGAGCTTCATCATCTCGGGCAATGAACCTGGGCACGGCGCTCGTCTTTACCTGCACAAAAACAATGCAACCGGTCTGACGCCGATTTCTCCCGAAGGGGCCAATGCGTTGGCTTACACCATCTCCCCGGATGACAAACTCGTGGCCGCGGTCGGCCCCGATCAAAAGGGATACATGTATCCCCTCGACGGCGGCGAGCCGCGTCCGATTCCCGGCTTCAATCCCGGCGAACTTCCGATCAGCTGGAGCTCGGATAGCCGCTTCGTTTACGTCTACGGCACCGCGGAGATGCCGGCTGCGGTGGTCAAGATAGACGTAACCACCGGCCAGCGCAGCGAGTGGAAAAGGCTCCGTCCGGCTGACCCGGCAGGCGTGGAATTTATCGGCCCAATCCTGCTCACCCCCGACGCCAGGACTTACGTCTATGGCTATCGCCGACAGCTTACAGACCTCTATCTGGTAACCGGGCTGCGGTAGAAATTCTCCACCGGCCAATCCCCACCCCCCCCAAAAAAAATCGCCGGAGCTCGTCAGCTCCGGCAATTCACTTCCAACTCCCCTACTGCCCGATCTTCCCGCTGGGCAAAAACACTTCCGCCGGCCCAGGTTCATCCTCAGCGCCAATCCGAAACAGTGCCGCCTGCGCTTCGGCATGCTCGCGCAGTTCCTGCATCTCATCGACGACGGCGCCCTCTTCTGGCTTGTTCTCTTTACGCTGCACTCTGCGCTCGGCCTTCTCGCGCTGCTTCTGTTGCCGCGTCTGTTCTTTCTGGCGTTTAGTAAAAGTCGATCGTCCTCGTGGCATTCACAATCCCTCCTGGTTCTTATTGCTTTGGTCTTGAATTACTCCGCTTCCCGGAACCAGGCAAACTACCAGCGCGGTTCCCGCGGCTGGCGTGCATGCCCCTGATAGTCGTCGCGTCCCCGGTCGCCGCCTCCACCACCCCCGCCGCCAAACTTCTTCCCCCCACCCCCGCCACCACCACCACTCCTGGGACGGTCCGTCTTGGGCTGCGCCTCGTTGATCTTCAACGCGCGTCCGCCCAGTTCCGTTCCATTCAGCG